>OGDN01000669.1_pt1 | contig 67225 bp, 55 predicted proteins | sample 1570271 | NCBI WGS metagenome assembly OGDN01 (sample SAMEA4384481, study PRJEB24528) | human gut metagenome | reverse complement strand
ACTTGTGCCGAAGATAGTTCGCTGGAAACGGCGCGTGAAAATAGGTAGTCGCCGACTTGAACAGAAAGCTCTGAGAGAAATCTCAGGGCTTTTTTTTTGCACAAAAATATGGAGCGGATTTTGGTCGAAATGATAACAGGACAGGACTTGACAAAAATACTACTATGCAATACAATATAGATAGGCTACTATGTATTGCATAATAGGTAAAAGGAGGTATCCAGTGGAAAACAACACACAATTGCTCAAGGGCGTTTTGGAATTCTGTGTTCTGAAATTCATTAGCAGAGAGCCGACCTATGGCTATGAGATCGTGATGCATCTAAAACAGGTCGGGTTTTCTGACTTGAGTGAAAGCACGCTTTATCCGCTGCTGCTGCGGCTGGAACAGCAGGGAAAGGTCACGGTGGAACGCAGACCCTCCCCCAAGGGACCGAGCCGGAAATACTACGTTGTAACGGAAGAAGGGCGGCAGGCGCTTCTTGAATTCCGACAAGATTGGAGCCAGCTATGCCAGCTGGTGGAAAAAATTTTTAAGGAGGAGCCATATGAATAAGTATTTTGCGTTGCGAAAGGCAAATCGGATGCGTACAAAGCTGCTGAACGAAAAAAGCCAGGAGCAGCTAAAAGAAGTGATCCGGTATCTTCGCCGGGTCAGCTGGGATTTCTGCGGAATCGAGCTTGTACGCAGCGATCTACTTGATATTGCCATCCAGGCAAATGCGGAGAACCGGGAACTGTTTCATTCAATTCCGGACGCAAAGACCTTTGTGGAGGAAGTCAAGCCCAGCTTGAAAACACTGGGGGCTGGGGATTACTTCTGGTTTGTTGCACCGCTGTATTTCTTTTTGGAGTGGGGCGTGGAAGGGCTGCTGCTTTACCCGGTAATTGGTGATTGGGTTTTTGAACTTTCTGTAGGCTATCTGATGCAGCTTGTTGTTGCAGTGACGGTTTTTTGCGCACTGTTCCGCCGGATGATGGAGCAGGTAGGCTTTCCGCCACGAGAGCATTGGCTGAAATATGCTACATGGCTGGTGCTTTATATCGTGACCCTGTATGGAACGGGCTGGTTCTTTACCCAGATCGCGGGTAAGATCGTACTGCTGCGGCTTCCGATCCTTAGCTATTCGATTTTTTGCCTGCTTCTGGGTGCAGGACTGTATGCAATACATTTTTGGAGATATGGAAAAGACCCGCGTCTGAGTGCTCGCATATAAAGTAAAAAGCGCCCCCGCTGCACTGTGCATAACGGTGCAGCGGGGGCGCATACTTTATTGGGTGGTGTACCGGTTACGATACGAGCTTCTGCTTAGCCCTTGCCTGCGCAGCCGAACAGCTCGATCTTCTCCTTGCACTTGGCCTCGATGGCCTTTGCGCCGGGAGCCAGCAGCTTGCGGGGGTCGAAGCCCTTGCCCTGCTGATCCTTGCCCTCTTCGATGTACTTGCGGGTGGCCTCAGCAAACACCAGCTGGCACTCGGTGTTGATGTTGATCTTGGAAACGCCCAGGCTGATTGCCTTTGCGATCATCTCGTCGGGGATGCCGGTGCCGCCGTGCAGAACCAGAGGAATATTATTGGTGGCCTTGTGAATGCGGTCCAGAGCCTCGAAGTCCAGACCCTTCCAGTTTGCCGGGTAGACACCATGGATGTTGCCGATGCCAGCAGCCAGGAAGTCAATGCCCAGAGCGGTGATCTTTGCGCACTCTTCGGGGTCTGCGATCTCGCCGGCACCCACAACGCCGTCCTCGACACCGCCGATGGAACCGACCTCGGCCTCGATGCTCAGGCCCTTAGCGTGTGCCAGAGCAACCAGCTCCTTGGTCTTTTCCACATTCTCCTCGATGGAGTAGTGGCTGCCATCGAACATGATGGAAGAGAAGCCGGCCTCGATGCAGGCCTTGCAGCCCTCATAGGTGCCGTGATCCAGATGCAGGGCAACAGGAACGGTGATGCCCATGGAATCGACCATTGCGCTGACCATGGCAGCGACGGTCTTGAAACCGGTCATGTACTTGCCGGCACCCTCGGAAACACCCAGAATCACAGGGCTCTTCATTTCCTCGCAGGCGGTCAGAACGGACTTGGTCCACTCCAGATTGTTGATGTTGAACTGAGGCACACCGTAGTGGCCATCACGTGCTTTGATCAGCATTTCGGTTGCATTTACCAACATTATTCATTACCTCCACAAAATCATTGGGGTCTTGCTCGTTTCATATCCGCTTTGTGCACGGTTTAACGAACCTACAGAATTAGTATACCCCAAACAGCGGCCAAAATCAATCCAAACCGGTGTTTTTCCTGTAACAATGCGGGGATTCTGTTTCTGGCAGGGTGCAGGGGGTTACTGCCAGAAGCGCGTATATTCGATAGAATGCAACAAATTTCCATATAATGTGCAATAAGCGGCCGAAAGACAGAAAGCTTGATGAAGGACGGATTTTCAACACAGATCCACATTCGTCAAAATGATATTGGGCAATTTGGCAAAAGCGGACAGGATGCAGTTCAAAAAATTGTCATATTTCCGACTTGTATTCTACAAATTGTACGCAGGAAATCAAAAAAGGTCGAACCAAAAAGTGGAAAACCTTGTGGAAAGTGTGGAATTCCACAGGCAAAACAGGCTTTAAAGCTGGACTTTTGAACTTTCTCCACAGGGTTTTCAACATGTGGAAAAATAATCGCTCTTCTACGGATTGTATACCGCGTTTTTGTGGAAAACTTTTTTCTCCGGCAAAACAGAGGGATATCTACCCAGCAGCCGGGTAAAGCTGATGCAGGGCGGCAGAACATTTCTGCAAAAAAGCGGAAACGGTCTCCGGCACCACGAACAGAAAAACTTTTGCAGGACGCGGATAAAAAACGGTAATTTGCTGGCAAACAAGGTCGGCTTATGCTATACTTCAAGATGAGTTATCATCTTCAGATTATACCGGTGCGCGGCCCAGAGTGCGGCGCGCCTTTTGGAGGGTGTGCACAGCACCTTCCGGTGATACAACGGAAGGAGAAAATCATCATGGAAGAAAAGAACCAGCCGCGCCGTCCGCGCCGCAGCCCGGAAGAGCCGCTGCAGAAGAACGAAAGCCTTGTTTATGGCAAAAATCCGGTGACCGAACTGCTGAAAAGCGGTTCCGGCGTGGACACCGTGCTCATTGCTGAGGGCATGGCTCCGGCCGTGGCGGCTTACTATACCGCATTGGCAAAGGAAGCGGGTGCCACGGTGAAGAGGGTGCACCCCAACAAGCTGCGCCTGATGACCGGCACCGAGAGCCATCAGGGTGTGGCGGCATTTGCCAGCGAGATCGAATACGTGACGGTAGACGACCTGATGGCAGCAGCCAAGGACAAGGGCGAGGCACCTTTTCTGGTGCTGAGCGATGGCATTGAAGACCCGCACAATCTGGGTGCCGTGATGCGCAGTGCTCTGCTGTGCGGTGCGCATGGCATCGTGATCCCAAAGCGCGGCGGAGCATCGGTCACGCCTACCGTCATCAAGTCCAGCGCAGGTGCCGCAGAACGCCTGCCGGTGGCTCGTGTGGCCAACATCGGTGAGACCATCCGCCGCCTGAAGGAGCAGGGTGTGTTCGTCTACTGCGCCGATATGGACGGCGTGTCTCTGCGCAGGAACAACCTGACCGGCCCCATTGCACTGGTGCTGGGCAGCGAGGGCAGCGGTGTTTCGCAGCTGGTGAAAAAGCTGTGCGACGGCGTGGTGCGGCTGGATATGGCAGCACCGGGCACCGGTGTGGACAGCTACAACGTGTCGGTGGCTGCGGGCATTATTCTGTACGAGATCCAGTCCCAACGCGCAGCACAGCAGGCATGATCCGGCATTCGGGCCGGAACCTCAATTTGAATTACAGGAGGGACAAGAATGCCGAAAGATAAAAATAATGGCCGGGAAATGACCCCGGATGAAAAGTTCCGCTCCTTTTTCAGCACCACGGCGGTGGATATCCCGGAGGAGATGACCCGGAGAGACGAAAACCAGCCGGAGGAAAAGCCGCAGAAACGGTTTGGCCTGTTTGGCCGTGGTAAGGAAAAGCAGGAGACGGACGAAGCTGCAGCAGAGCAGCCGCAGGAAATGCCCACCGGTGAGGTGCGGCTGGGTGAGGATGCGCAGCCGGAACCGGAAGCGGATCTGGAACTGATGCTGAAGCCGGAGGCAGACCCGGAACAGGAACTGGCCCTGTGGCCTTTTCTGGAGAAGGAAGCAGAGGATGCACAGCCGGAAGCACCCACTAAAAAGCCGGAGGAAAAATCTGCACCGCAAACGGCGGAACCCCCGGTGGCAGTGAAGCCGGAAACACCCCGGCAAAGCGCTGTCCCGGCGGCTAGACCCGCAGAGCAGCACAGCACGGAAAAGCCTCTCCGGCACCCCAAGAATGCGCCGGAGGTGCTGCTGCCGCAGGAAGAGCAGGAGCAGCAGGAGATGGCACAGCTCAAGGCGATGATCAACGGCCTGAGCGACCAGAAGCCGGAAAAGCCTGCACCGAGAGCCGAAGCAGCCCCGGCAGCAGAAACGGAACCGGCTGAAAGCAAAAAGAAACCGTCCGGTGCACCGCTGCCCGCGGCTGTGTTTGCAGCGGTAAAGGAGACGGCACCGGAGCTGCAGCCGGAACCTGTGCCTCAGCCGGAAAAAACGGAGCAGCCGGTGGCCGATTTCTTTGGCAAGGCGCAGAGCGAGGACGCACCGCAGGCACCTTTGGCCCCGGCAGAGGAGCCTGCCGCAAAAGAGGACACCATGAGCCTGCCGCTGCTGCCGCTGGACGGTGAAGAGCCGCAGCAGGCACCGGAGAAGGCACCCGCTGCGCCACAGCCGGAACTGAAAGCTGAGGCGGAGGACGCGGTGTTTCCGGAGGAACATGCCGAAACGGAGCTGCCCGAGCCGGAGGCCACAGCGGATAAGCTGCACCGCATGAGCGCAGAGCTGACGCTGCGTTGCGTGCTGGGCGGCATTCTGACTGTGGTGCTGCTGCATTTTGGTTTGGTGTCGGATGGGCTGCTGCCCGCCATGGCGGCGCTGGACCCGGATGCTGCCCCGGCGGCATTCTATGGTGCAAACCTGCTGCTGCTGGCAGCAAGCCTGTGCGTGGGCTTCCCGGTGCTGCGCGACGGCCTGAACGGCCTGCGCGGACGGTCTTCTTCCGAGACGATGCCGGCGCTGGCCGCAGTAGCAGCGCTGGTGCAGGCGGTCACAGCCATGCTGAACGCAAATGTTTACCGCGGCACCACCGGCATCTCGCTGCTCAGCGGCATGGCCGCGCTGGGGCTGTTCCTTGCGCTGCTGGGCAGCCGGGTGATGCTGGCTGCTGTCAAGGGCGGCTATGAGCTGGTGACCAATGGTGTGGAGTTCGAGGGTGCCTACCGCGCCAAGGACAAAGACCTGCTGCGCGCCCTTGCACGGGATCTGGAACAGAAGGACCCCTGGGTGCTGCTGAGCCGCCCGATGAAGGAAGCTGACGGCTTTGTGGAGCAGAGCTTGAGCGAACGCGCAAGCGAGCGCCGTGCACGCAAAGTTTCGTACATCCTGCTGGGTGTTGCCCTGCTCAGCGGCGTGCTGTTCCTGCTGGCAGGTGCCGGCTGGAACAAAGCTGCGGCTGCCATGGCCGCTGTGCTGTGCATGGGCGCGCCGCTTTCTTCTACCCTGATCGCGGGCGTTGCCTCGCTACGGCTGCAGCGTGCGGCTGCGGCTGTGGGCGCAGTCGTGCCCGGTTGGCAGGCCATTGAGCAGCTGGGCGGCATTGATACGCTGCAGATCGATGCAGACGACCTGTTCACCGCCGACAGCGCACAGCTGGAGGATATCCGCATCTTCAAGGGCGGCCGCATCGACCGCGCCATCCTGTACGCGGCCAGCGTGTTGAACGAGAGCCACGGCACCCTGAAGGGGCTGTTCCGCCAGATCGTTGAGGAACGCACAGACATCCTGTTCCCGGTCAAGGATCTGGAGCAGCACCATGGGCTGGGCTTTTCCGCCTGGTGCGATAACAACCGCATCCTCATTGGTACCCGCCGCTATCTGGAGCAGGAGGGCGTGCCGCTGCCGGACGAGGAATACGAGATGCAACACTCGAAGAACGGCGAGCTGCAAATTTTGTATCTGGCTGTGTCCGGCAATCTGCACGCTATGTTCGTGCTGAAATATGTGGGCGGGCGCAATGTGGCCCGCGGCCTTGCCGTGCTGCAAAAGGAGAACATCCGCCTGCTGGTCACATGCCAGGACCCCAGTCTGACTGCACACCACATTACCGAAGCATACCGCCTGCCGGAAGGCATGATCACCGTGCTGGATCAGGAGCAGTGCAACGCCATCAAGGCCGCACCGGAAGACCCGGAGGACACCTGCTGCATGATCCATCTCAAGGCGTTTGCCAGCCTGACCGGCGGCCTGCAGGCTGCGGATCAGGCCCAGAACGCCGAGAGCAGCGCCACCACGGTACAGATGGTCTCGGTGCTGTTCTCCATTATCATTGCAGCGCTGCTCACCAGTGCAGGCAGCATCTGGGAGCTTTCGGTGGCAACGGTGCTGATGTATCAGGCAGCGTGGAGCGCCCTGAGCATTGCTGTGTGTGCACTGAAACAGCATAACTGAGAAATATTCTCAGAATAAATAGGAATTATTCTTGATTTCCATCAAAAAATATGGTATACTCTGTTCAGAACCTGAGCCGCAGGCGAAAAAATTACCGCCGGGCTGAATGATAGAGCCGGGATCGGTCGATCCTGACAGAAGATCCGTTTTTGAAAGGAGAGCATCATGGAACTGAAGGGTACCAAAACCGAGAAAAATCTGATGGAAGCGTTTGCAGGCGAGAGCCAGGCACGCAACAAGTACACCTTCTTTGCCAGCATGGCAAAAAAAGAAGGCTACGAGCAGCTGGCCGCGATCTTTGAGGAGACCGCCGGCAATGAGAAGGAGCACGCAAAGATCTGGTTCAAGCTGCTGTGCGGCGGCGCGATCCCCGATACCCTGACTTGTCTGGACATGGCAGCAGGCGGTGAGCACGACGAGTGGACCGAGATGTACCCCCGCATGGCCAAAGAGGCCAAAGAAGAGGGCTTCCCTCAGATCGCAGCACTGTTCACCATGGTGGCACAGATCGAGAAGGAGCACGAGGAACGCTACCGTGCGCTGGCCGAAAACCTGAAAAACAACAAGGTCTTTGCCCGCGAGGAGCAGCAGGTATGGCAGTGCCGGAACTGCGGCTACACCTATATCGGCAAGTCCGCACCGCTCAAGTGCCCGGTGTGCGCACATCCGCAGAGCTACTTTGAGCTGAAAAAGATCAACTACTAAGCTGAAAATTTAAAAGCAGAACAGCGCCGCCGCATCCGATTTGCCGGATGCGGCGGCGTTTTGTACAAAATTGAAAAGCGGATTTTATTATTCTCCACAAAATAAGGCTCAGCTGCCCGGCAGAATGGGCAAAAAACTTGACCCGGTTTTGCACTGCGTGTAAAATAATACGGAGACAGGAATATTTAAAGGATCTTGCAGCAAAGCAGGCGGGGAGGGCAAAGCCCATGAAGCAGGGGTTCAAAGCGTGTGTTTGTGCAGTGGTGCTGTGCGCAGAACTGTTTGCAGCCGGGGCCTTGTCGGCCTATGCTGCGCAGGAGCAGCCGCTGCCGGACAGCGGCATGACATTGGACACTGCCGAACTGACGCTGGATATCACCGAAGGAGACCCGGCCCCGGTGGCCTACCTGAATGTGCAGGCACCCAACGACTACTTCTTTCTGATCTGGACTTCCAGTGATCCGGCAGTGGCATCGGTGGACGGCACCGGCAAGGTGACCGGCCATGCCGAGGGCACTGCGGCCGTCACGGCCCGCAATGAGCGCGGCGAAAAGACCACCTGTACCATCACGGTGCGCAAAAGCACAGCCAGCCGCTTGGTGCTGAACACCAGCGATCTGACGCTTACCATTACAGAGCAGGAGCCTGTCCCGACGAAACAGCTGAAGCTGGAACAGAACAAAGGCGGGTTTACCTATGTGCGGCAGTGGGTCAGCAGCAACCCGGCGGTGGCATCGGTAAGCACAAACGGTACCGTAAAGGCGCAGAGGTCCGGCAAGGCCGTCATCAGCGCACTGACCACAGCCGGGCAGGTGCTGCGCTGCACGGTAACGGTCACATCGGAGATTGGACGGGTGCAGATGAGCAAAAACGTCATGCTGCTGCAGGCAGTGGGAGCCAGTCAGAAGCTGACCGCGCAGGCTGCAGGCACCAAAAATGGAACGATGACATGGCTCAGCAGCAATCCGGGCGTGGCAACTGTGAGTGCGGATGGCATGGTAACGGCGGTGGGCGACGGTGAAACGATGATCCTTGCCGTTACACCGGAGGGTCGTGCCGATGCCTGCTATGTGGCCGTGGGAGCGGCGGCGTGGCGGTTCCGCTCGGAGGACGAGCTTGCCGAAACGCTGACCCTGACCGGCCAGCTGCCCTATTCGGATGGAAAATAAAAAGAAAAATGGGAGCGTTCTGTGCAGCAGGATGCTCCCATTTTTTCAAAACCCGCTGGGCAGAAAGATCATCGTTCCCCGGGCAGACCACGCCATCCGCTGGGCCATGCAGCCGGGCGCACCGGCCAGCAGAAACAGGGCCAGTGCGGCGAGCAGAAGCACCCATCCAAGGCCGCTGTGCGGCCTGCCGGAAAAAGGATCCCCTTTTTTGCGTCTCATCCCGCTGCCCCCTTTTTGCTGTGCTGGCCCATGCTATGCGCGGCCAGCAGTGATTGTGCAACGTGCTGGGCTGTGGTACAATAAAATATCGAAATCTACTGTGCAGGGAGAACGATTTTATGCTGACCATTACACTGCTGGGCACTGCGGCTACCATGCCACTGCCGGACCGGGCACTCTCGGCGGCGTTTGCTGCCTGCGGCGGCCACGGCCTGCTGTGGGACTGCGGCGAGGGCACGCAGGCAGCGGCACACCGGGCAGGCGTGAACCTGATGCGGGCAGATGCCATCTGCCTGACCCACTACCATGGCGACCACATCTTTGGTCTGCCGGGCCTTTTGCAGACTCTGGGGGCGCAGGGCCGCACAAGGCCGCTTGCGCTGCTGGGTCCGGAGGGCCTGCCGGATATCTGGGCGGCGGTGCGGGCACTGACCGGCCCGCTGCCCTATCCGGTGAAGCCGCAGGTGCTTATGCCGGGCCAGCCGCTGGCGCTGGATGCGCTGAGCGAGGGCTGGCCTGCCGGTGCGCGGCTGGTGCCGTTTGCCACAAAGCACCGGGTAAAAAGCCTTGGCTACCGGCTGGAGCTGCCCCGTGCAGGCAAATTTTCGCCGGAGCAGGCCCGGGCGCTGGGGGTGCCGGTGCAGCAATGGAAGCTGCTGCAGAAAGGGCAGAGCGTTGCCGTGGAGGGCAGAACGGTGCAGCCTGCGCAGGTGCTGGGCGCACCGCGCAAGGGGTTGAGCGTGGTATTTTCCGGCGATACGGCCCCCTGCCCGTATTATTTGCAGGCGGCGCATGACGCAGACCTGCTGATATGCGATGCCACCTATGCCCTTCCGGAGCAGGAAGACCAGGCCCGTCAGTGGGGGCACAGCACCTTTGGGCAGAGCGCGACCCTTGCCGCGCAGGCGAGGGCAAAGCGGCTTTGGCTGACCCATTATTCCCCCATGATCACCGACCCGGAGGAATATGCCGCGCAGGCACAGAGCATCTTCCCGGCGGCGGAGTGCGGCTTTGACGGCAAAAGCATCACCCTGCAGTACGAGGAGGCACAGCCATGACCATCCGGATGGACGAGGGTGCGGCAGAGCTGCTGGACACCCTGCACAGGGCGGGCTATGCAGCCTACGTGGTGGGCGGCTGCGTGCGGGACAGTCTGCTGGGCCTTACACCGCACGACTGGGACCTGTGCACCAGTGCTCTGCCGCAGCAGGTGATGGAGCTGTTCGGCGCGCAGCGGTGCATCCCCACCGGCCTGCAGCACGGCACGGTAACGGTGAAGCAGAGCGGTGCCCTTTACGAGATCACCACCTTCCGTACAGAAGGCACCTACACAGATGGCCGCCACCCGGACGAGGTGCACTTTGTGCCGGATGTGCGGGAGGATCTGGCCCGGCGGGATCTTACCATCAACGCCATGGCCTACAATGAAAAAGAGGGCCTTGTGGACCCCTTTGGCGGGCAGGCCGACCTGCAAAGTGGCATCGTACGGGCGGTGGGTGTGCCCCGCCAGCGGTTCACCGAGGACGCGCTGCGCATCCTGCGGCTGTACCGCTTCGCAGCCCGGTTTGGCTTTGCCATCGACCCGCCCACGGCGCAGGCGGCACAGGAGCTGTGTGCCCATCTGGACTGCGTATCGGTGGAGCGCATCGAGGAAGAGCTTGCAAAACTGCTGAGCGCACCCGCCCCTGCGGCATATCTTGACAAAAAAATACTGCTTGTTATTCTGCCGGAGCTTTCATCGGAGGAACTGGCGGCGGCAAAGCCGGTGGTGGATGCCTGCCCGGCGGGTGCAGAAAACCTGCCCATCCGGCTGGCGGCGCTGCTGCTGAGCCTTGGCGAGGACGGCACCCGCCGCACCCTCAGGCGCCTGCGCTGCTCCAATGCCTGTATTGAGGAAACGGCGGTGCTGGTGCGGGAAGCCAGAAGGCGTGACGGTAGCTTTCTCTTCGGACACGAGTACGGGTTGCGGCACCCAGCGGATGCTTCGTGCTTTGAGCAGCACTCGCATCCTGCTGGCCGCTGTCCCAACAGCAACTTCCTGTTTCCGCCACTGGCGGCGGTCGTTGCTGTTGCGGGCCATTCCATCGCCCGCCCTATTGCCTTCGGCAACAGGGTCCCACCCCAGCGGACGGTCCTCAGAGAAACTACCGTCACACTCGACTTTACTATCTACGCCCGCCGACTACTGGGCAAATATAACTTGTGTACCGTGCAGCGTTTGGCAGCACTGGGCACAGCCCTGCAGCCGGAACACGCGGCTGATTTTGCTGCACTTTCCGAATTGGCCGAACAATTGGACGCGGACGGCGTATGCTGCCGCGTCAGCCAGCTGGCTGTGAATGGCCGCGACCTGATGGCGGCAGGCGTCCCGGCGGGGCCGGGCATCCGCAAAGTGCTGGAAGCGCTGCTGGACGGTGTGATCCGGGAAGAATATCCCAACGAGCGGCAAGCCCTGCTGGCCGCAGTGCAGCAGCTCGCTGCGTCTTGACAAGCTCTTTTTTCAGAGTTACTATTATACTACTGTTTTAGTGTGTTGAATGCACCAAAGGAGAACTTATGACCACACAGACCCCTGATTCAAAGCCGCGTGCCCTCATTGCCATGAGCGGCGGCGTGGACAGCTCGGTGGCGGCATGGCTCATGCAGCAGGCAGGCTATGACTGCACCGGCATCACCATGCGGCTCACCCGCAACGAAACGCTGGGACAGTCCGGCTTTCACACCTGCTGCTCGGAAAAGGACATCGAGGACGCGGCAGAGGTGGCGTTTGCCATGGATATCCCGTACGAGGTGCTGGATTTCACGGCCGACTTCCGGGAACAGATCATTGAAAAATTCGTCCGCGTGTATGAGGCGGGCGGCACGCCGAACCCCTGCATCGACTGCAATAAATATATGAAGTTCCGCCATCTGCTGGACTGGGCCCGGGCACACGGCATGGAGTATGTGGTCACGGGCCACTATGCCCGGGTGGAGCAGGACGAGGCCACCGGCCGTTTCCTGCTCAAAAAGGGGCTGGACGAGGGCAAGGACCAGAGCTACGTGCTCTACAACCTCACTCAGGAGCAGCTGGCGCATATCCGTCTGCCGCTGGGCGGCCTGCACAAGACTGAGGTGCGCGAGATCGCGGAACAGCACAAATTTGTCAATGCCCGCAAGCACGACAGTCAGGACATCTGTTTCGTGCCGGATGGCGACTATGCCCGCTTTATGGAGGACTTCACCGGCAAACACTACCCGGCAGGTGATTTTCTGGACGAAAACGGCAGGGTGGTGGGCACCCACAACGGCGCGGTGCGGTACACCATCGGCCAGCGCAAGGGGCTGGGCCTTGCCATGGGGGCACCTGTGTACGTCTGCGGCAAGGACATGCAGGCAAACACCGTTACGGTAGGGCCGGAGGAGATGCTGTTCGACCGCATCGTGTATGCGGACGAGGTGAACTGGATCGCCATTCCGGAGCTGACCGGGCCGCTGCGGGTCACAGCCCGCACCCGGTACCATCAGGTGGAGCAGGCCGCCACCGTCTACCCGGCGGAGTGCGGCTTCCGGCTGGAATTTGACCAGCCCCAGCGCGCTCCTACGCCCGGTCAGGCCGTGGTGCTGTATCAGGGCGACACCGTGCTGGGCGGCGGCACCATTACGAGAGTGGAAAAGTAACAAGGAGAACAAAATGCAAAATCAGTATTCCCGCACGCAGTTGCTGCTGGGCGCGGAAGCTATGGAAAAACTGCACAATTCCCGCGTGGCGGTGTTCGGCATCGGCGGCGTGGGCGGCTACACGGTGGAAGCGCTGGCGCGCAGCGGCGTGGGGGCACTGGATCTGATCGATGATGATAAGGTCTGCCTGACCAACCTCAACCGCCAGATCATCGCCACCCGCAGCACGGTAGGGCAATATAAGGTAGATGTGGCTGCGCAGCGCATCCACGACATTGACCCGGACATCAGGGTGACCACCCACCGGTGCTTCTTTGGCCCGGAAACACAGGACCAGTTCGACTTTACCCAGTACGACTATGTGGTGGATGCCATTGACACCGTTACCGGCAAGCTGGCGCTGGTGATGAAGTGCAAGGAGGTGGGCACCCCCATCATCTGCTCCATGGGCGCAGGCAACAAGATGGACCCGACCCGCTTTGAAGTGACCGATATCTACAAGACCTCGGTCTGCCCGCTGGCCAAGGTGATGCGCACCGAGTGCCGCAAGCGCAGGATCAAGCACCTGAAGGTGGTCTACTCCAAGGAGCCTGCCATGACCCCCATCGAGGATGACGCCATCAGTTGCAAGAATCACTGCATCTGCCCTCCGGGCACCCAGCGCAAGTGCACCCAGCGCCGTTCGGTGCCGGGCTCCAATGCCTTTGTACCCTCGGTGGCCGGCCTGATCATCGGCGGCGAGGTGGTAAAAGACCTTGTGGGCTTTGTACCGATGAAGGGCTGATATTTAAAATATTTTTTACGGAACCCCGGAAAAGTCTGCGGATTTTTCTGGGGTCCTTTCTGTTATGGACAGTGTCACCGCCCACTCTGTCCTTCTTTCGCTCGCCAGACCACCAGCGGGATGCAGCCCTCGAACTCCCCAGAAGAAAATATCGTCGATCATAGTTCTGGCCCGACCTTCAGACATGGCATCGCGTCATCCTGCCAGAGCAGGCGGCACCGCTGCGGCACAGGCTTCAAAAATACTGCAAAAATAAATTTGCAATCAATTTGCATTTTGGTATTGCAATTGGAGAGAATATCGTGTATAATCATCCCTGTTCAAAAATGCAACCAATTTGCAATTTACTAAAATGAAGCGACGAACGGTCGTTTTTAGGAGCGTATATGGAACTGTTTCTGGATGTTCTGGGCGAATCTCTGGTGGATACCGCCAAGATGCTGCCCTTCCTGTTTCTGGCTTATCTTCTGATCGAGTATATCGAGACCCGCCACGGTGAGCGCATTGAAGCACTGCTGGCAGGCGGCGGGCGCTGGGGCGCGATTCCGGGCGCAGTGCTGGGCTGTGTGCCGCAGTGTGGCTTTTCGGCCATTGCGTCCAACTTCTACTCCTCCCGCGTCATCACGCTGGGCACCCTGATGGCCGTTTACCTTGCTACCAGCGACGAAGCCATCCCGCTGTTGGTATCCATGCCGGCTTATTGGGACAAGCTGGCGGTGCTCATGGTCATCAAGGTGGTATACGCCATTGTGGTGGGCTTTGTGCTGGATTTTGTACTGCGCGGCGTACTGCCCAAATCGCTGCGCGGCGGCTACACCGGCCATGCCGACGAGGTGGACTGTCACGAGGAGCACAGCGACGAAGAGGGCAAGCCCGCCCCCATCTGGAAAGCGGCCCTGCGCCATACGCTGGAGATCTTTGTGTTCATTTTTGCGTTCAGTCTGGTGTTCGGCCTGATCGTGGAAGGCGTGGGCGAAGATGTGTTTGCAGACCTTCTGGGCAGCATGGGCTTCTTCCAGCCGGTAGTGGCTGCGCTGGTGGGCCTGATCCCCAACTGCGCCGCTAGCGTGCTGCTGACCCAGCTGTATGTGGAAGGTGCTCTGCGCTTTTCCAGTCTGGTGGCGGGCCTTTGCACCGGTGCAGGCGTGGGCCTTGCGGTGCTGTGGCGCACCAATCCTTCGTGGAAGCAGAACCTGTTCATCACCGGCCTGACATGGGGTGCAGGCGCATTCCTCGGCGTGGCAATGCAGGTGGTCGTGGCCGTGTTTGCGTGATCACGAGAAGAAGCTGCAAAGAAAACGGCATCGTGAAACAAAATAAGGCTATTGCATGGAATTCTGTGCAGTAGCCTTATTTTTATGCCCAAATGCACCCCAATTTTAAAAAAGTATGGTATACTGGTACAAAACTCAGTTCCATAGGGGAGAATAGAATGCAATATAAGATTCTGGCAAGCGATTACGACAACACACTGGTGCCCTTTGGCGAGGGCAAGCCGCATCAGAAGGTGGTCAAGGCGGTAAAGAAGCTGCAGGCCGCAGGCGGCAGATTCGTGCTCAGCACCGGACGCGCATATCCGTGCGTTAACCTCAAAGGCCAGCTGGGCGGCATCCGGTTCGATTATGCCATCACCTGCAACGGTGCCTGTGTGGTGGACCGCGAGGGCCGCATCGTGGCCGAGCACCCGCTCACCGCTGAGGAAATGTACGCGCTGGTGGATTTCTGCGAGGATTATAACTATCCGCTGCAGTTCAATTTCAGGGATGCCTGCTACGCCTACTGCGAGTATGAATATCTGCACAGGGGCTATCAGCAGATGAACAGCATCGGGCTGGACTGTATGGACGGTGAAGATCAGGACCGCCACCTGATCGACATGCCCCACGCCGCTTTTGCGGCCATGCCGCCGGAGCGTGTGGCGGACTTCAACGCCAAGTACGGCCATCTGGGCCTGCACTGGATGCAGGTGGGCGCGCAGAATGCCGACGGCCTGTGCTACTACGACATCGTGCGCGGTGGAATGGACAAAGGCGTTGGCCTTGCCGACCTGTGCGAAAAGATGGGCCTGACACTGGCCGATGCCGTGGCAGCAGGCGATTCTGCCAACGATGTGGCCATGCTGAAGGCAGCGGGCCTTGGCTGCTGCATGGCAAACGGCACGCCGGACGCAAAGGCTGCCGCCGACCGCATCATTGGCGATGTGCGGGAGGACGGCCTTGCCGACCTGATCGATGAGCTGTGGTTCGACGGCCCCAGAGCAGAGCCGTCCGGCCGCGACCTTGGCTCGCCTTGGGATAAAATTGAAAGTGCAGGCGGACAATGAGCTTTGAACCGGTGTATAACGAACACAGCCGGGCGCTGATCCTTGGCACATGGCCCAGCCCCAAAAGCCGCGAGATGGCCTTTTACTATGGCCACCCGCAGAACCGCTTCTGGCCCGTGCTGGCCGCGCTGACCGGGGAGCCGGTGCCTGCCCGTGAGGACATTGAAGCCAAAAAGCAGATCATCCTGCGCCATGGGCTGGCCCTCTGGGACACGCTGGAACGCTGCACCATCACCGGCGCAGCGGATGCTTCCATCAAGGATGCAGTGCCGAATGATATTGCCGCTCTGCTGGCAAAGGCGCCCATCGAAGCAGTATTCTGCAACGGAGCCACCGCATACCGGATCTATACAAAGTATCTGCAGCCGGTGTCCGGCATTGCAGCGGTAAAGCTGCCCAGCACCAGCCCGGCAAACGCTGCCTGCCGCCCGGAAAAACTGCGCGAAATCTGGGGCGCGGCCCTTTTGCCGTGGATCAACAAATGATGGCCAGGTTGTAAATTATCCGTGAAAGCCTTGCGTTTTTCGCGGGGTGCGGTATTATGGATGACATAAGGGGCAATGCCCCGGACAAGGAGAAGAAACATGAGCAAGATCATCCGCACCAGAAAGCCCAGCGTTCTGCCATTTTATGCAATGGCACTGGTCTTTTTGGTATTGTGCGCGGTACTGCCGGTGTATAAGCTGTGGGCGCTGCTGGCGGCGCTGGGCGGTGCATTTGTGGCCTTTGGTGCGGCACAGAAGGTCTGCCCGCCCCGGGTGGTGGAGCACGAAGTGCCTTTCCACACCGGTGTGGAGGATGTGGACGCGATGCTGACCGACATTCAGCAGAAACTGGATACCCTGCACACCCTCAACGAGCAGCTGCCGGACCCGCAGCTCTCTGCCGCCATGACCCGCATGGAAAAGGCGGGCCGCTCCATTGTGGAAGCGGTGGAAGCAAACCCGGAAAAGGCAAAGCAGGTGCGCAGGTTCGCAAACTATTACCTGCCGGATGCGGTGAACGTTCTGCAGCAGTATGCAAAGCTGGCAAAGCAGGGCGTGCGCGGCGAGAATGCCGCAGCCATCCGTACCGAGGTGGAGCACAATGCTGCTTCCATTGCCACGGCGTTTGAAAACCAGCTGGATGCCCTGTACGCCGCCGAGAGCATGGACCTTTCTGCAGATATCACGGTGCTGCAGAACATGCTCAAAGGGCAGGGCCTGAGCTAAGAAAAAAGGTAAACGGTATTTGGAAAGGAAGGAATCTCTTATGGCTGATAATACATTCAACTTTGACCTCGATGCACCCGCAGTACCCACCCTGACGCTGGACCCCACCCCGGCAGAAGAGGAAAAGGCAGCACCCGCCCAGCAGGAAGCTGCCGCACCGGAGCAGCCGCAGGTGAACCTGACCCCGGAGGAGCAGGCCATGGTGGACCAGTTCGCCGAGAAGATCGACATTACCAACAGCCAGCAGGTGCTGCAGTACGGCTCCGCCTGTCAGAAGAAGATCGGCGATTTCTCCGAGGCCGCCCTTTCCAAGGTGGCCACCAAGGATCTGGGCGAAGTGGGCGATATGATCACCAGCCTGATCGGTGAGCTGAAGAGCTTTGATGCAGGCGAGGAGGAGAAAAAGGGCATTCTGGGCTTCTTCAAGAAGAAGGGCGACCAGCTGGATGCCATGAAGATGAAGTACAACAAGGCCGAGACCAACGTGGAAAAGATCCAGTCCATGCTGGAGGGCCATCAGGTGCAGCTGCTCAAGGACATCGCCATGCTGGATAAGATGTATGATCTGAACATGGCCTACTTCAAGGAGCTGAGCATGTATATCCTTGCCGGCAAAAAGAAGCTGGCCGATGTGCGCGCAAACGAGCTGCAGCAGGCCATGGATAAGGCCAAGGTTTCCGGCCTGCCGGAGGATGCACAGGCGGCTCGTGATCTGGCCGACCAGTGCGAACGCTTTGAGAAGAAGCTCTATGATCTGGAGCTGACCCGCAACATCAGCCTGCAGATGGGGCCGCAGATCCGCCTGCTGCAGAACAACGACACCATGATGGCAGAGAAGATCCAGTCCACCATCGTCAACACCATCCCCCTGTGGAAGAACCAGATGGTGCTGGCACTGGGTCTGGCCCACAGCCAGCAGGCCATGCAGGCCGAGCGTGCCGTGACCGACATGACCAACGACCTGCTCAAGAAGAACGCCGAGGCCCTGAAGATGGGTACCATCGAGACCGCAAAGGAATCTCAGCGCGGTGTGGTGGACATCGAGACCCTGCAGCAGACCAACAAGAGCCTGATCGAGACGCTGGACGAGCTGAACAAGATCCAGAGCGAGGGCCGCGCAAAGCGCGCTGCCGCCGAGCAGGAGCTGAACCGCATCGAGGACGAACTGAAAGCAAAAATGATGGAGATCCGGAGCTGAGATGGCAAACGCAGATTTTTCGCAAAAACAGAACAGCACTTCCGGCGGTTTTGACGCGGGCAGCTACCGCGAACAAAAGCAGCCGGAGCAGGCCGTGCCGCTGACACCTCTGCAGCAGAAGCTGGCAGGGCTGGAAGCAAAGCTGCCCGCAGCCCTTTCCACCCGCGCAGCTGCACTGGCGCTGAGCGTGGTGGTGATGCTGGCGGCCTTTTTGGGCTTTGGCAGCGCCAAGCTGCGCAGCCGGTACAACGAAGTCCGCAAATGGTACACGGTGGGTGTGGCGGCAGACAACGGCTATAACCTCAACGAGGAGCTGACCACCCGCATGAACACGGCGGCAAACATCATCACCACCGCCAGCAGCACGCTGGGAGCGGACAGTGCCGAGGTGCAGGCCGCACAGAGCGCGCTGAGCGATTTTACCGCCTGTCTGGAAGCCGTGCAGAACGGCGGCAAAAGTCAGGCACTCACCTCGCTGCCCTATTATCAGGGCAGCACGATGCATGCGCTGTATCAGGCCAACGAGGTGCTGGGGTCGCGGATCGATCAGCTCTACGCAAAGCTGCAGGAGCAGGCCGCAGACCCCATGAAGATGGGCGCGGTGCAGGGCCAGTACGGCCAGTTCAACAGTGCGGCTACCATCATCGGCACCCTGAAATACAACGATGCCGTTTACGACTACCAGAAAGAGACCGGCGGCTTCCCGGCCAGCGTGCTGGGAGCCATTGCCGGTGTAAAGGAGGTTGAACCCTTCGCATGAAAAATTTTGCAAAACGCGTAAGCGCTCTGGTGCTGGCCCTTGTGGTGGGCGCAGCGGCCCTGTGCCCGGCGGCCCTTGCCGCCGCCAGCCTGCCGGACCTGCCCAAAGACGAATGTGTGGTGGATGATGCCAACATCCTGAGCGACAGCACTACCCAGACCATCGTTGATCTGAACAACCAGCTGCAGTCCAGCTGCAACGGAGCACAGATCAGCGTACTGACTGTAGATTATACGGGTAATTATTCCACTGAGGATTATGCAACACAGGCCTTCAACGCCTGGGGCATCGGCTCGGCTTCCGAGAACAACGGTGTGCTGATCCTGCTGGTGATGGAATCGCCCATCTACGAGGATGGCGATTACTACGTGACCTACGGCGACGGCTTCCGCAACACCACGCTGGAAAGTCAGGCCAGCGCCCTCGCCCAGACCATGGAAAATGACTTTGCCGCCTATGATTACGACGGTGCAGTGACCACCTGTGCCAACAATGTGGCCAGCACCATTGCAAGTGTTTATGGGGTAAATCTGAACAATGGCAGCTACGACGATGGCAGCTATGCCCAGCCGGACGACGGCCCCACCACCTTTGGGGATATCGTTCTGGGTATCGTGATCCTGTTCATGTCCCTGATGGTGATGCTGATCATCGTACTGTTCGTGTTCCGGGTGTTCATTGCACCCATCGGCCATGCAGTGGGCTGGAACTGGGGCCCCTTCGCATGGGGCTACATGGCAGGTTCGGCCCGTCGGCATTATCGTCCCGGCCCGCCGCCCCCTCCGGGCCCCGGCTTCGGCCCCGGATACGGCCCGGGCTATGGCCCCGGCCCCCGCAATGACCGGCCCCGCCCGCCCCGGAACAACAACCGGCGTCCGCCCCGTCCTCCCATGGGCGGCGGCTTTGGCGGCGGGTCCTTCGGTGGCTCCCGCGGAGGCGGCTCCTTTGGGGGCGGCTCGTTCGGCGGCGGCAGCTTCGGCGGCGGCTCCTTCGGTGGAATGGGCGGCGGCGGCAGCCACGGCGGCGGCGGTGGCCGCGGCCGTTAAAAACACAAAAACACGGAGAACTGCTGTGGGCGGTATGCCTGCGGCAGTTCTCTTTTTGGGTTTCAGGCGTGAAGGAAATTCATTTGACAAATCAACTTTGTTAACCTATACTGAGAAACATGCATAATAAGCCAGAAATAAAGGCTCTGAGGGCGGAAAAGCCGCAGAGCAGGGAACGATAAAAATAGAGGGAGAAAACCATGCTGACTCTGGATAAGATCTACCATGCAGCCTTTGTGCTCAAGGATGTTGCCCGCAAGACCGACCTCATCGAGGCACCCAAGCTCTCCAAGGACTGCCAGCTGTACCTGAAAACCGAAAACCTGCAGGCCACCGGCAGCTTTAAGGTGCGCGGTGCTTACTATAAGATCAGCCAGCTTTCCGAGGAGGAGAGCGCCAAGGGCGTGATCGCCTGCTCTGCCGGCAACCACGCACAGGGCGTGGCGCTGGCTGCTACCCGCCGCGGCATCAAGAGCATCGTCTGTATGCCGGACGGTGCCCCCATCATGAAGGTGGAGAATACCAAGAATCTGGGCGCAGAGGTGTGTCTGGTGCCTGGCACCTACGATGATGCCCACGACAAGGCTGTGGAGCTGCAGGAAGAGACCGGCATGACCTTTATCCACCCCTATGACGATGAGCAGGTCATCGCGGGGCAGGGAACCATTGGTCTGGAAATTCTGGATCAGCTGCCGGATGTGGATGCGGTCGTTGTGCCGGTGGGCGGCGGCGGCCTGATCTCCGGCGTGGCCTTTGCCATCAAGAGCCTGCGCCCGGAGGTAAAGGTGTACGGCGTACAGGCCGAGGGTGCACCCAGCATGTACCGCAGCCTGCACGAGCATAAGTACCAGACCCTGAAAGCCGTTTCTACCTTTGCGGACGGCATTCAGGTCAAGACTCCCGGTGAGCTGACCTACCAGATCTGTGAGCAGTATGTGGACGACATCGTGACCGTGAGTGAGGATGAGACCGCTGCCGCCATCCTCTCGCTGATGGAGAACCAGAAGCTGGTTGCCGAGGGGGCCGGAGCCGTGCCGGTGGCTGCAGTGCTGTTCCACAAGCTGCCGGTCGAGGGCAAAAAGGTGGCCTGCGTCGTCTCCGGCGGCAACATCGATGTGAACATCCTCAACCGCGTGATCACCCGTGGTCTGGTCATGAGCGGCCGCAAGGCGAACATGACCATTGCGCTGGAGGACAAGCCCGGCCAGCTCAAGAAGGTGGCCGAGATCGTGTCCCGCTGCGGCAGCAATGTGGTGTCGGTGCAGCACGATGGCTCCGATCCCAATATGCCCATTTCCAGCTGCTTCCTCAAGCTCACTCTTGAGACCCGCGATGCCGAGCAGATCGAGCAGATCCGCGCAGAGCTTGCAAAAGAGGGTTTCCAGCTTGTGAGCGAAAGAGTATAATAGAAGAAAAAAGAAAGGAACGTTTTATCATGAAAGTCGTTTCCACTTCCAACGCACCCGCAGCCATCGGCCCTTACAGCCAGGCGATCGATCTGGGCAATATGGTGTTTGTTTCCGGCCAGATCCCGGTAGACCCTGCTACCGGCAAGATGGCCGATACGGTGGAAGAGCAGGCTGCACAGAGCCTTGCAAACCTCAAGGCCATTCTGGCCGAGGCTGGCCTTTCCATGGCAAATGTGGTCAAGACTGTCATTTTTCTGGCCGATATCAACGATTTTGCCGCTGTGAATGCCGTGTATGCCAAGGCCTTTGCGGAGCCGTTCCCTGCCCGCAGCTGCGTGCAGGTGGCCGCCATCCCCAAGGGCGCAAAGCTGGAGATCGAGTGCATCGCCGTGCGCGAATGATCAGGCCTAAACACAAAAGGGGCTGTGCCGCTGGCACAGCCCCTTTTGTATGTATGAGGAAGAATGAGAATAGCAATTACGGGCGCAGACCCATGCCGCCCTCCAGCGTGAGGGTCTCGCCGGACAGATACTTGAAGTCCGGCATGGCCAGCTGCACGCATACCCGGCCGATCTCGGTCTCGGGGTTGGCGTAGTGGCCCATGGGCGGCATCTTGACGTTGGCTTTGAACGCATCCGGGTATGCCTGCTGGAACTGCTCCAGCTTGGCGGTCCAGGCCAGCGGACAGATCACGTTGACATTGATGCCATCCTTGCCCCACTCAGTAGCGGCCACGCGGGACAGGCCGCGGATGCCCTCCTTGGCGGCAGCGTAGGAGCACTGGCCAAAGTTGCCAAACAAGCCTGCACCGGATGCAAAGTTGATCACGCTGCCCTTGGACTTGGCCAGATAGGGATAGCAGGCCTTCATATAGTAAAATGCAGCGTACAGGCCGGAATAAAGGGCCAGATCAAACTGCTCGGTGGTGTGCTCTGCCAGCGGCACGCCGGAAGCGGATGCCTGTGCGTTGTTCACCAGCACTTGAATGCCACCAAAGGTATCCACAGCCTGATTGACGACATTTTGCACGGTGGCTTCGTTGTCGGTGCCTGCACACACATCTGCCTGCACCGGCAGAACGCGGATGCCATACTTGGCTTCCAGCTCGTTTTTTGCCTCTTCCAGTTTTTTCACATTACGGCCAGTGATGACCAGATTTGCGCCCTCTTTTGCAAAGGCGGTGGCAATGCCATAGCCGATGGAGCCGCAGCTGCCATCGGAAAGTACGGCGCGGCCTGCGCCGGTGATGATAGCGGTCTTACCCGTTAAAAAGCCCATAGTTGCCCTCCAGAAGTGCTCAATTGGCTGATGTTGGCCATATTATAGCCTGAATTTCAATAGAATGCAAGGCATTTTACCGATAAATAAAAAATAGACAAAGAATGCCGAGAAGGTGAAAAAATTCACGACTTCTCGGCATTTTGTGAAAGATTTGTCAGAGACTTTGATGTTAAAATAAAGACAAACTAATTACTTCTGCACGCCCGCCTCGCACTGCTCAATAAACTGCTTTGCCACGCGGGGACTGCGGCCGCCGGCGCGGATGGCAAAGGCTTCGGCTTTGACCAGCAGCTGATCCATCGGCATGTCGATGCCGTGCTGCTTTGCCAGTTCGGCCAGAATGTTCTCAAACCGGGCCTTCTCCGGCCGCTGGAAAGTGACCGTCAGGCCGAACCGGGCCGAAAGGCTCATCAGCTCCTGCCGGGTATCGGCTTCGTGGATGTCGTCGCCGGTGCGGTCGGTTAGTGTTTCTTTAATAAGGTGGCGGCGGTTGGAGGTGGCGTATACCGCAATGTTCTTGGCTCTGCCGCCCACGCTGCCCTCCAGAATGGCCTTGAGCGCGGCAAAGTTGTCGTCGTTGGCGGTAAAGCTCAGGTCGTCGATGAACAGGATAAATTTGAGCGGGTTCGCGGCCAGCTTGTCCATCAGATCCGGGATCTGGTAGAGCTGGTTCTTCTTCACTTCCACCAGCCGCAGGCCTTCAGGCGCAAACTCATTGGCAATGGCTTTCACCGCACTGGACTTGCCGGTGCCTGCATCGCCGTACAGCAGCACATTGTTGGCGGGCATCCCGGCCAGCAGGGCCTTTGTGTTGGCAATGACCTTTTCGCGCTCCTTCTCGTAGCCGGGCAGCTCGGAAAGGCGCTGAGGGTCCGGGTATTTCACCGGCACCAGCTGGCCGTTCTCCACCGTGAACACATGGTGCTTGGCAAACATGCCATAGCCCTTTTTTCCCACCTCGCTCATGCGCTGGGCGTAGGCGGCAGGCAGGTCGATGCTGGAGGTCTCCCACCGGGGCAGGAAAGCCAGCTCCTGCGCCTGCCCTGTGGCAGAACCGGCAGCGGTCAGCAGTTCGTCCAGCGTCAGGCCGCACAGAGCCTGCAGAAAAGCCAGTTCACTGTCCAGCGCGGTCTGCAGTGCAGGGGCAAGGGTGCCCGATGCAGCCTGACGCACGCAGACGGTCTCGGCTTCCAGCACAGCGGCGCTGAGGTAGCTGCCCCAGTTGGTGGTGTGCTCGAACAGTGCGGCTTCAAATTGGGCCACAGCGTCGCACACTGGGCCATAGCCGGGCGCACCGGCTTCCATGCGGTCGGTCAGGTCCAAAAGCTTTGCCACAACGGGGTCGTCCAGCAGGCTGCGGAAAACAACAAGCCCGTGCAGCCGGGCATTCCATTCTCTCAATTTCATATTCCTGTCCTCTAGTTGGTCTTAAATTAAACGCGCAGGCGCGCATATCAGAAGTATACAGCGCATTGTGCCATGGCGCAAGAGGTGTTCAATTAACTTCATGTTTGGGGTGATTCAGGTTACAAATTGTCGATTGACAAAAGGCCGATTTATAGTATAATTTACATCAACAAATGCGCAGATGGGAAAAAGTACCACACGATCCCCACTGTTCAGAGAGCTGCCGTCTGGTGCAAGGCAGTCAGTGCTTCGTGCGGAAAATCATCCCGGAGCAGCCTGCCCAACGGGTGCAAAACCCTTGTAAGCAGCGCCGGTTGCAGCCGTTACCGTGCAGGGCTTTGTTGGAAGCCCGTGAGAGGGTGTGCACAGCACGCCAACGAGAGTGGTACCGCAGAGAGCTTGATGATCACAAGGTCTTTGTCTCTTGATAACAGGGGACAAAGGCCTTTTCTTTTAAAAAAGAAGCTCCCCGGGAACGTGTAAAAAGTGGAAAAAGGTTAGGAAAACAGGAGAAACTCACCATGCAGTTGAATGGTTCTCAGATTTTTGTGGAGGTCCTCTGCGAGCAGGGCGTGGACACCCTTTTTGGTTATCCCGGCGGCGCAGTGCTGAACCTTTACGATGAGCTGTACAAAAATTCGGACCGCATCACCCATGTGCTGACGGCACATGAACAGGGCGCGGCCCACGCGGCAGACGGCTATGCCCGCGCGACCGGCCGCACCGGCGTGGTGCTGGCTACCAGCGGCCCGGGTGCCACCAATCTGGTCACCGGCATTGCCACAGCCTATATGGACTCGGTGCCCATGGTGGCCTTCACCGGCAACGTAGCCACGGCGGGCCTTGGTAAGGACGGCTTTCAGGAAGCCTACATTGAGGGCATCACGATGCCCATTACCAAGCACAACTTCACGGTGCGCCGGGTGGAAGAGCTGGCCGATACCATGCGCTCTGCCTTCCGTATTGCACAGAGCGGCCGCAAGGGCCCGGTGCTGGTGGATATCCCCAAGGACGTGACAGCGGCGGTTTGCGAGTTCACCCCCAAAAAGCCGGAGCCCATCCGCACCGTGACCACCTTCAACGCGGAGCAGGTCAAGTGGGCAGCGGATCTTATCAATGCGGCCCAGCGCCCGCTGGTCTACTTTGGCGGCGGCGTGCGCAGCGCAGCCTCCTGCCAGCCGCTGCGTGATCTGCTGCACAAGGCAGAGATCCCGGCCACCTACACTCTGATGGCCGCAGGCGTTGTGCCCTACGGCGACCCGATGAACATTGGCATGGTGGGTATGCACGGCTGTTACACCTCCAATCGTGCCGTGGCCGACTGCGACGTGCTGATCGCGGTGGGTACCCGCTTCTCGGACCGTGTGGCGCTGAACCCCAAGACCTTTGCAAAGAACGCCACCATCATCCAGATCGACATCGACCCCAGTGAGCTGGGCAAGAATGTGGAGGTCGACCTTTCCATCGTGGGCGATGCCGCTTACGTGCTGAACGCCATGCTGCCGCAGATCGAGGAAAAGAAGCATCCCGACTGGATGAAGATGATCCATGAGTGGCAGGCACAGGATTACCACCCGGTGTCCGACCCCACCCGCCTGATGCCCCATCAGGTGATCGGCGAGGTGTGCAACCAGTGCGGCCCGGAGGCCGTGTATGTGACCGATGTGGGCCAGCACCAGATGTGGGCGGCACAGTACCTGCGCCACGCCAAGAGCCGCGGCTTTATCACCAGCGGCGGTCTGGGCACCATGGGCTTTGGCTACGGTGCCGCCATTGGCGCACAGATGGCTCTGGGCCGCGACCAGCGGGTGGTCATGTTTACCGGCGACGGCTCCTTCCACATGAACCTGAACGAGGCCTGCACCGCCGTGAGCTATGAGCTGCCCATCATCACCGTGATCTTCAACAACTCGGTGCTGGGCATGGTGCGCCAGTGGCAGACCACCTTCTACGAAAAGCGCTACAGCCAGACCGATCCCCACCGCAAGACGGACTTCGTCAAGCTGGCCGAGGGCTTTGGCCTGAAGGGCTACCGCTGCACTAACCTGCCGGAGTTTCAGACTGCCTTTGCCGATGCAATGAAGCAGAAAGGCCCTACTTGGATCGAGTGCATCATCGATAAGGACGAAAAGGTGCTGCCCATGATCCCCGGCGGCGGCGACATCAACGATATCATCATGGAATAAGGAGGGCACAGCAATATGGAATCCAACAAGCGCAGGGTCATCAGCCTGCTGGTGGACAACCAGAGCGGTGTTCTGGCCCGTGTGTCCAACCTGTTCTGCCGCCGCGGCTTCAACATCGACAGCCTGACGGTCTCGGCCACCAACGACCCGGCAGTCAGCCGCATCACCGTGACCATTACCAGCGATGACAAGGCTCTCAAGCAGCTGATCCTGCAGACCGAACGGCTGGAAGTTACCCGTCAGGTGTTCGTGCTGGACGGCGAAAAATCTCTGGAACGGGAACTGCTGCTGCTGAAGGTAGCATCCGATGTGCACAACCGCAGCGAGCTGCGGGAGATCGCCAGCATCTACAAGGCCAAGATCATCGACCTTTCGCCGGACAGCATGGTGTTCGAGCTGATCGGCAAGCCGGATAAGATCGATGCCTTCCTGAAAATGTTTACAGATTACAAAATTTTGGAGCAGTGCCGCACCGGCGTTACCGCACTGGAGCGCGGCGGGATGCATCAGCATATGCAGAAGCCTCCGCAGGAGGTGCGCGAAGCACAGCTGCCTCTGCCGGGGACCCACTGCCCGGAACGGACCTGAGCTTTTCCGCTCTCAAGGAGCGAAAAAATAAAATGTTTACAATCAGCCACTGAATAAACACAAAACAAAAAAGGAGAACAACTACCATGGCTATCAAGAAATACTACGATTCCGACTGCAACCTCGGCGTGCTGGACGGCAAGACCGTCGCTGTCATCGGCTTCGGCAGTCAGGGCCACGCACACTCTGAGAATCTTGCCGAGAGCGGTGTCAATGTCGTCGTCGGCCTGCGCAAGGGCTCTGCTCACTGGGAGAAGGCTTCTGAGTTCGCAGCAACTCACGAGAACTTCAAGGTCATGGAAGTGGAAGAAGCTGCCAAGGCCGGCGACGTTGTCATGATGCTGGTTCCCGATGAGCTGTGCGCCGACATCTACAACAAGCAGGTGGCTCCCTACATGACCGAGGGCAAGGCACTGGCCTTTGCACACGGCTTCAACATCCACTTCAAGACCATCACTGCTCCCAAGAATGTGGACGTTATCATGATCGCTCCCAAGGGCCCCGGCCACATCGTCCGCCGCCTGTACACCGAGGGCGAGGGCTGCCCCTCTCTGATCTGCGTGGAGCAGGATTACACCGGCAAGGCAAAGGACATCGCTCTGGCTTACGCTTCCGGCATCGGCGCTGGCCGTGCAGGCATCCTGCAGACCACCTTCAAGGAGGAGACCGAGACCGACCTGTTCGGCGAGCAGGCAGTGCTGTGCGGCGGCGTTTCCGAGCTGATCCACGCCGGTTTCGATACGCTGGTGGAAGCTGGCTACGAGCCCGAGATGGCATACTTTGAGACCTGCCACGAGATGAAGCTGATCGTTGACCTGATCAACGAGGGCGGCTTCTCCAAGATGCGTTACTCCATCTCCAACACCGCTGAGTACGGCGACTACCGCACCGGCAAGCGCCTCATCACCGCTGAGACCCGCAAGGAGATGAAGAAGGTCCTGACCGAGATCCAGGACGGCACCTTCGCTTCCGAGTTCCTGACCGAGATGAGCCCCAACGGCGGCCGCAAGGTGCACTTCCTGGCAAAGCGCCGCATGGAAGCAGAGCTGCCCATCGAGAAGGTCGGCGCAGAGCTGCGCGGCATGATGAGCTGGCTGAAGAAGTAAGGGGAAAACCCTCTCAGGCCGCCTTTCGGCGGCCAGCTCCCCCGAAAGGGGGAGCTTTTGTTGAAAGTGAGAACCTTATAGATCCTCCGCAAAAACCTCTCCCCTTCGGGAGAGGTGGCACGGCGCAGCCGTGACGGAGAGGGTTTTTGTCAGAAAAGAGGATTTGAAATGAGAAGTGACAACGTGACCAAGGGTTCGGAGCGCGCCCCGAACCGAAGCCTGTTCTATGCACTGGGCTACACCAAGGAAGAGCTGGAGCGCCCGCTGATCGGCGTGGTGAGCGCCTACAGCGAGATCGTGCCCGGCCATATGAATCTGGACAAGATCGCCGATGCCGTAAAGGCCGGCGTTGAGATGGCAGGCGGCACCCCCATCCTGATCCCCGCCATTGGCGTGTGCGACGGCATCGCCATGGGCCATGTGGGCATGAAATACAGCCTTGCATCCCGTGAGCTGATCTGCGACAGCGTGGAGACCATGCTCATGGCCCACCAGCTGGACGGTCTGGTGCTGGTGCCCAACTGCGATAAGATCGTGCCCGGCATGGTGATGGCAGCGGTGCGCATGGATGTGCCCGCTGTGGTCTGCTCCGGCGGCCCCATGCTGGCCGGTACCTACGGCGGCGAAGAGGTCAGCCTTTCCAAGATGTTCGAGGCTGTGGGTGCCTACAAGGCCGGTATGATCACCGAGGATCAGCTGGAAGACTGCACCTGCAACTGCTGCCCCAGCTGCGGCAGCTGCTCCGGCATGTACACCGCCAACAGCATGAACTGCCTGTGCGAGGCCATCGGCATCGCACTGCCCGGCAACGGCACCATTCCTGCCGTCTACTCCAAGCGTCTGCAGCTGGCAAAGCACGCCGGTATGGCCATTATGGATATGGTCAAGAAGGGCATCACCGCACGCCAGATCATCAACGAGCGCTCCATCCGCAACGCTCTTACCTGCGATATGGCTCTGGGCTGCTCCACCAACACCGTGCTGCACCTGCTGGCCATCGCTTATGAGGCTGGTGTGCCCATCGACCTGAAGCTGTTCAACGAGATCAGCGCCAAGACCCCGAACCTGTGCCATCTGGCACCGGCCGGCCCCACCCACATGCCGGACCTGTACGCCGCAGGCGGCATCCCCGCCGTGCAGGCAGAGCTGGCCAAGAAGGGCCTGCTGGATCTGGATGTGCCCACCGTTACCGGCAAGACGCTGGGCGAGAACATCAAGGGCGCACACATCCTGAACGACAAGGCCATCCGTCCCATCGACAACCCCTACTCCCAGACCGGCGGTCTGCAGATCCTGTGGGGCAACATTGCACCGGACGGCTGTGTGGTCAAGCGCAGCGCCGTGGCCCCCGAGATGCAGCAGCATTCCGGCCCGGCCCGCGTGTTCAACAGCGAGGACGAGGCCATTGCCGCCATCTATGCGGGCAAGATCGTCCCGGGCGATGTGGTGGTCATCCGCTACGAAGGCCCCAAGGGCGGCCCCGGTATGCGTGAGATGCTCAACCCCACCTCCGCTCTGGCCGGCATGAAGCTGGACAAGACCGTGGCCCTCATCACCGACGGCCGCTTCTCCGGCGCAAGCCGCGGCGCAGCCATCGGCCATGTCAGCCCGGAGGCTGCTTCCGGCGGTCCCATCGGCCTGATCGAGGAGGGAGATACCATCAACATTGATATCCCCAATGCCTCCATCACGCTGGAGGTCAGCGACGAAGTTCTGGCCCAGCGCAAGGCAAAGTATGTTGCACCCGAACCCAACATCAAAACCGGCTGGCTGAGCCGCTACGCACGCATGGTCACCAGTGCAAATCTGGGCGCCGTGCTGAAGTAATTTGATGATCTAAGCAAAAACAGAGGGACGACCCCGCGTCGTTCCTCTGTTTTTTGTTTCCTGAAGGTTATCTGTAAAAAAATCGGCAAAGCCCGCAGGCTCTGCCGATCTGTGATCCGAATTATTCTCCGTGGCCGAACAGCACCGCACGGAAGGTTGCAAAGATGATCTTCCAGTCCACCAGGAAGCTGCGCTCTTTGACATACTTCACATCCAGTGCCATCCATTCGTCAAAGCTCAGCTGGTTGCGGTGCGGTGCAATCTGCCAGTAGCAGGAAAGGCCGGGTGTCACGTACAGCCGCTGCCATTCATAGGGCGTGTACTGGGCCACCTCGCGGGGCAGCGCCGGGCGCGGGCCCACAATGCTCATATCGCCCTTGAGGATGTTCACCAGCTGAGGCAGCTCGTCGATGCTGGTCTTGCGGATGAAATGGCCCACACGGGTGATGCGCGGGTCGTCCTTCATCTTGAATACCGGGCCGTCCATCTCGTTGTCCTGCAGCAGATCGTTGAGCTTGCTCTCAGCGTTCGGGCACATGGAACGGAACTTGTACAGCCGGAACAGCTTGCCGTTGCGGCCCACCCGCAGCTGGCTGAACACCGGGCTTGCACCCGGGCTGTCGATCCAGACTGCAATGCAGGTAAGGAGCATCAGCGGGGAAAGCGCGATCAGCGCCAGCAGAGAAAAGAAGATATCCTGTGCGCGGCGCACACACCAGTAGGCGCGGTGCTCGTGAAGATTCGTCTTACGGTCGATCGTGACCGGCTTGCGGATGCCAAGCTCTGCGCCGGGCTCCTCCATCCAACCGGTCTGCAGCCAGTATTCCGCTTCTGGCGCAGTGGTTACAGTTGTCATACTTAGATTCACTCCATTGATCCTATAACATGAAAACAGGAGAGCCCCAAACTCTCCCACACAGTTATTGCACCTGTTGCACAATAAAACTGCAAACTTCTGTACAATTTTACCATGTGTACAGGCGGATTGCAAGAGAGTTGAACCATTTTTTGTCTGGTATATCAGAAAAAACCGGATCACAGAGGTGGAAAACGATGAACAGACAGACCGATGCGCCAGAGCCTTACCCGAACAGGCTCTTTGTGTTGTGCATATAGACCGACAGCACAAGCCCCACGCAGATATACAGCATCAGCACCGAGCTGCCGCCCGCAGAATAAAAGGGCAGGGTGACGCCGATGACCGGCAGCACCCGCAGATTCATGCCCACATTCACGGCGATCTGCGCCATCAGAGCACCGCCGATGCCAGCGCAGATATAGCTGCCCAGCAGGTCCTCGCTGCGCGCACCGGTGGCAAAGGTCTTGATCACCAGTGCCAGCAGTGCCCCCAGCACGATGCACAGGCCCACAAAGCCAATGGCATTGCCCATCCAGCTGAGAATAAAGTCGTTGTGGGCATTGGGCACGCTGTAGTACCGCCCGCTGAACAGGCCGTTGCCAAAGATGCCGCCGGAGCCAATGGCGATCTCGCCGCGCTGCTGCTGGTAGATGATGTTTTTCCAGGTGGCTTCGTTGGGTGCCCAGCCGGTGGTATTCTCCGGGTCGATAACGGCCAGAATGCGGTACCACTGGTAGCCCTTGCCGATCTTATCGCTGAAAAAGGCAAACGCCGCCGCCACGGCCACAGCTGCCGCCGAGATGGCACCGATGATATACTTCCAGCTCAGGCCCGCTGCAAACATCATGCAGCAGCCGATGATGGCGTAGATGATGGCGGTGCCGTCGTCGCCCTGAATGTGGATGATAAGGATGGGCACGGCCAGATGCAGCAGAAGCTTTACCAGCTCCTTTGGCTCGTTGATGCGGCTGCGCACATTGTTCAGGTGCATGGCAAAGGTAAGGATAAAGCTGATCTTTGCCAGCTCCGTGGGCTGGAAGGTAAAGCCGCCCAGCTTGTACCAGGAGTAGTTGTCGGTGTCACCGGCGTTGAAGCCGATGGTCAGCGGGCCGATGGCCACATTGCGGATGAACAGCGTGGGCAGCACCAGACCCCATGTCAGGGCTACATGCACCGGCCACACCTTGACAAGGCTGCGGTAGTCGATGCAGGAGAGCAGCAGCGCAATCACGATGCCAAGCCCGGCTGCTGCCGCCTGCACCAGCGCGCGGCGGTAATCGCCGATGCCGGTAATGGCACCAGTGATCTCGTCCGTGGCAAAACCGTTGCCCTGCTTTGCGGCCCAGGAGGCAAGAGCCACCACCGCCATGGTGCTGCTGAAGATGCACAGCAGCAGATAGATCTTATCTGTTCGTTTAAAATATTGTCGAATGCTTTCCAAGAAAGCACCACCTTTCGTTCCCAGATACACACCGGGTTTTGCCGCTGCAGCGGGCAATACCAACCCAGTTTATCCTATTATACACAGCCTGCACACCGTTTGCAATCCACCGGGTGTGACAGCTTTGCAAAATCCGCACGAATGCTTGACAAAGCAGACCGCACCATCTACAATGAAGGTGCAGCAGAAAGCTCCTTTGCAGAGCGCCTGCCGCGCAAAGAAAATGGCAGGAAGATGCCTGCTGGGAAAGGGCGGCGTGCCGCATTGGGCGGCAGATATGCCCGGAGGAAATGGGAATGGAACACGATATGCTCCGCCGTTTTGGGTGTGCACTGTGCGCTCTGGCTTTCGCGCTCACAGCGCTGCCCACAGCGGCTTTTGCACAGCAGCCGGAAGAACAGGCGGCTGTGCAGCAGAGCCTTTCGGCCACAGATGTGCGCGAGATGCAGCAGGCAGATGCTGCTGTGACCGCACTGACCGGAGGCAGCGACTATGCACAGATGACCGAGGACGAGCGCACAGATGCTGCTTTGCAGCAGCTGGATGCGCTGACCGCACAGGGCCTTGTGAAGCAGGGGTCTGTCTACACCGATGCCGAAAACGGCATGATCAGCTTTACCTACAGCTGCGGCGCGCTGGGCGGCATCTTGCTTACCGACCCGGAGGAGGAGAACACCGCAGCCCTGCCGGAGCTGGACAAGAGCCAGCTGCAGGAGCTGGCAGAGAACAAGCGGGTGGGCACGGCGGCGATCTATTATGCGTTTGACAACACGATCAACAGCACCCGCTACCCGTATTATGCCTACATGCAGACCTATTGGGATTCGGTGGGCCTGCAGACGGATCTGGATACCACCGTTACCGTATCCGACCTGCGCAGGATGGGCCGTTACGACCTGTGCATCCTGAGCACCCACGGCGCGTACTACACCTATGAATACGGCTGGCTGTTCAAAAAGACCGCCACGGAACCGCTGATCCTGCTGACTGAGAGATCGGATTTCTGGAGCGATCTGCGCTATGGCTTTGACCTGCTGGCCCACCGTGTGATCAAGGTGAACGGCATGTATGCCGTCAACGGCGATTTCTTCCGCAGTGCCTACCGCGGCAATGGCATCGTGCTCAGCGAGACCTGCGAGTTCTACGGCAAGAACGGCCATGTGGACACCTCTATGGCAGACGGCCTGCTGGCAGGCGGTGCCAAGGCGGTGATGGGCTATGTGAACAATGTCTACTCGGTGTATTCCCGCAGTATGCTGTGGGCCGCTGTAAACCGGATGATCGAGGGCGAAACGCTGGAACAGGCCGTGGACTATGCCAAGAGCATCTACGGCACCGATGATATCATCTGGTACAACGAGCAGGGCGGCAGACGGCCCCATGCGGCGGCATCCTATGCGATGCTCAGCGGAGACCGAAGCGCTGCACTGCCCAACCCCTACACGGCAGCGGATGTGGATGCGGCGGCGTAAGCAACACACGGCATTGCACTTTTGCACAAAGTATATTATACTAAAGGACGGCAGAGCATTCTGCCGTCCCTTTTGCTTTATAAAATGAGGTAAGCTTCATGTCAGAATATATCACCCACTCCCGCGCCGAGACGGTGGCGCTGGGTGCCCGTATGGCCGCAGTGCTGGCACCGGGTTCGCTGATTGCGTTCACCGGCGGGCTGGGCGCGGGCAAGACCGCCTTTACCGAGGGCCTTGCCGAGGGCCTTGGCTGCACCGACCCGGTGTCCAGCCCAACCTTTGCCATTGTGAACTACTACCGCGGCCCAAAGCCACTGGCGCACTTTGACCTGTACCGTATTTCCACTGAGAACGACCTGTGTGCTGCAGGCTTTTACGATTATTTGGATCAGGGGGCCATTGTGGCAGCAGAGTGGAGCGAGAACTTTGCAGACCTGCTGGCACTGGAAAACCCCATCCGGGTGGATATCCAGCGCGTGGACGAAAATACCCGCAGGATCACCATTGAGGGGGTAACGCTATGAACATCTTAGCTGTGGATACAGCGGGCAAAACGGCTGGTGTGGCTCTTTTGCAGGATGACCGCCTGCTGTACGAGGTGTATCTGGACGCAGGCATGACCCACAGCGAAACGCTGATGCCCATGATCGACACCTGCCTGAAGATGTGCGGCATGACCTGTGCAGATATTGACTTGTACGGTGTCAACGCAGGCCCCGGCAGTTTTACCGGGCTGCGCATCGGTCTGGCGGCGGTCAAGGGTCTGGCCTTCCCGCGGGAAACGCTGTGCGCACCGGTCTCCACGCTGGAAGCACTGGCCGCAGCCCACACGGGCGAGGGCACCGTGCTGTGCGCACTGGATGCCCGCCGTGCGCAGGTATACAGTGCCGCGTTCGACCTTGCCACCCACAGCCGCCTGCTGGAAGACGATGCCCGGGCGGTGGCAGATCTGGCCGATTTTGTAGAAAATTGCAAAAAGCCCCTGTTTTTTGTTGGTGATGGCGCATCTCTGTGCTATAATAAATACGGCAGTGTGCCGGGCGTGCTGCAGGCACCTGCGGCCCTGCGCGGCGGGCGTGCTGCTGCAGTGGCCCTTGTGGCAAAGCAGATGGCCGAAGCCGGAAAGGCTGTGCTGCCGGAAGCTCTGCTGCCGGACTACCACCGCCTGAGTCAGGCCGAGCGGGAGCGCGCAGAGCGCCTTGCAGCAGAAGCTGCAGCCAATGCCGCCCAAAACAAGGAGCAGGCATAAAACCCTGCGTGACTGAGAGAAAGGAACATTTCCATGGCAAAACCCATTGCACTGGCCGCTGACCACGGCGGATTTGAACTGAAAGAAGCTGTCAAGGCGCATCTGAAGGAGCTGGGGCTGGAATACATCGATTTTGGCACCCACAGCACCGACAGCGTGGATTACCCCGATATGGCCGTGCCCGCCTGCGATGCAGTTGTGAGCGGCGAGTGCAGCAAGGCACTGCTGTTCTGCGGCACCGGCGTGGGCATCAGCATGGCAGCAAACAAGATCAAGGGCATTCGTGCCTGCTGCTGCTCTGACAGCTTCAGCTGCGAGTATACCCGCCGCCACAACGATGCCAACGCCCTGTGCATGGGCGGCCGCGTCGTGGGTGCAGGCTTGGCCTGCCAGCTGGTGGATCTCTTCCTGAATACGGAGTTTGAGGGCGGCCGCCATCAGCGCCGCATCGACAAGCTGACCGCACTGGAGAACCGCTGATCATGGCGAAGCGTATGCGGAGCTGTTTTAAATCGTAATCTTGGACCCGATAGAGCTATCTATTTAAAATAAGGAGCGTGTTTTTATGACCCCGATGATCGTTGAGCATCCGCTGCTGCAGCACAAGCTGAGCATTCTGCGCAACAAGCAGACCGGCACCAAGGAGTTCCGTGACCTCGTTGGCGAGATCGCAACCCTGCTGTGCTACGAAGCGACCCGTGACCTGCCTCTGGAAGAGGTGGAGATCGAGACGCCCATCACCATGGCAAAGACCAAGGTGTTGGCTGGCCGCAAGCTGGCTCTGGTGCCCATCCTGCGCGCAGGCATGGGTATGCTGGACGGTATGCTGACCCTGCTGCCCGCTGCAAAGGTGGGCTTCATCGGCCTGTACCGCGACGAGGAGACCCTGCAGCCCGTGGAGTACTTCTGCAAACTGCCGCAGGATATCGCAGAGCGCGATGTTCTGGTTCTGGACCCGATGCTGGCTACCGGCGGCAGCGCCATTGACGCCATCACCCAGATCAAGAAGCATGGCGCAAAGCGCATCAAGTTCATCGGCCTGATCGCCGCTCCGGAAGGCATCAAGGCCCTGCACGAGGCACACCCCGATGTGGACATCTACCTCGGTGCAGAGGATGACCACCTGAACGAGAACGGCTATATCGTTCCCGGTCTGGGCGACGCAGGTGACCGCATCTACGGCACCAAGTAAGAAACTGTATCATGGAAGGGCAGCTGGGAACAGCTGCTCTTTTTTGTGCAGACGAAAAGGGGAACGACGGCTGTCGTTCCCCTTTGTGCGTTATGGAAAAACTCAGATCTCGGCCAGAATGGCATCACCCATGGCGGTGCAGCCAAGGCAGGTGCAGCCCTCGCTCATGTTGTCGGCGGTGCGCAGGCCCTTGTCCAGCACCTTGTTCACGGCGGTCTCAATGGCATCGGCCTCCTCGGCCATGCCGAAGGAGTAGCGCAGCATCATGGCGGCAGACAGGATGCAGGCGGTGGGGTTCACGATGTCTTTGCCCGCAATATCGGGGGCCGAGCCGTGGATGGGCTCATACAGGCCGCGGGTGCCGTCGCCCAGAGAGGAGGACGGGATCATGCCGATGGAGCCGGTGATCATGGAAGCCTCGTCCGACAGGATGTCGCCGAACATGTTCTCGGTAACGATCACGTCGAACTGGGCGGGGTTCTTGACGATCTGCATGGCGCAGTTGTCCACGAACATCTCGCTGTATTCCACATCCGGGTATTCGGCCTGCAGGCGGTGCATCACACTTCTCCACAGACGGCTGGTGTCCAAAACGTTTGCCTTGTCCACGCAGCACAGTTTCTTGCGGCGCTTGCGTGCGGTCTCAAAGCCGATGCGGCCGATGCGCTCGATCTCGTGCTCCGCGTAGGGCATGGAGTCGATGGCCTGCTTCTCGCCGCTGGCGAGGGTGTGGGTCTCGTGATTGCCAAAGTATACGCCGCCGATCAGCTCACGCACGATGATGAAATCGATGCCCTGTGCCACGATCTCGGGCTTCAGGGGGCTGGCAGGAGCCAGCTGCGGCCAGATCTTGGCCGGGCGGTTGTTGGAGTACAGGCCCATGCCTGCACGCAGACGCAGCAGGCCCTTCTCCGGGCGCTGCTCACCGGGCAGGCCCTCCCACTTGGGGCCGCCCACGGCACCCAGCAGGACGCTGTCCGCAGCAAGGCACTTGTCCAGCTCGTGCTGGGGCAGCGGGTCGCCGTACTTGTCAATGGCTTCGCCGCCCATGGCAGCGTCGGTGTAGTGGAAGGTGTGGCCGTACTTTTCGGCCACCTTGTCAAGCACGCGGATGGTCTGCTTGACGATCTCCGGGCTGGAGCAGTCGCCCCAGATGACAGCAATGTTTTTTTCCATGGGAAACTCCTTCTATCGGTTTGAACCCTCTCAGTCAATGCCTGCGGCATTGCCAGCTCCCCCGAAGGGGGAGCTTTTCAGGCGGGTAAGATATTGTTCGTTGTTTATCCTAGAAGAAAATACATTCGGGAAGATGGCAAAAAGCTCGCCCTTTGGGAGAGCTGGCGCGAAGCGCCTGAGAGGGTTACTGCTGCTTCGCCTTGATGGACTTCATCAGTCCACCGGCAGAGATGATCTCCTGGATGAACGGCGGGAAGGGCTCGGCATGGAACACCTTGCCGTTAGTCTCATCGGTAATGACACCGGTGTCAAAGTCCACGCTCACGGTGTCGCCCGCATTGATGGCATCCACAGCCTCCGGGCACTCCATGATGGGCAGACCGATGTTGATGCTGTTGCGGTAGAAGATGCGGGCAAAGCTCTTGGCAATGACCACCGAGATGCCGGCGGTCTTGATGCACAGCGGTGCGTGCTCACGGGAGGAGCCGCAGCCGAAGTTCCAGCCGCCCACCATGATGTCGCCGTCCTTCACCTTCTTGACGAAGTCCTTGTCGATGTCCTCCATGCAGTGGCTGGCCAGCTCTTTGGCATCCTGCGTGTTCAGGTGGCGGGCCGGGATGATGACATCGGTGTCCACGTTGTCCGGGTATTTGAAAACAGAACCTTTTGCGTTCATTGTTGTGCTCCTTTCCGATCAGACCGTGCGGGGGTCGGTGATATAGCCGGTGAGGGCGCTGGCGGCGGCGGTGGCGGGAGAAGCCAGGTAGACCTCGCTCTTTACATGGCCCATGCGGCCCACAAAGTTGCGATTGGTGGTGGAAACGCAGCGCTCGCCCTCGGCCAGAATGCCCATGTAGCCGCCCAGGCAGGGGCCGCAGGTGGGGGTGGACACGATGCAGCCTGCATCAATGAAGGCAGTGGTCCAGCCGCGCAGGATGCATTCCTTGTAAACGGCCATGGTGGCGGGGATGATGATGCCGCGCACGCCCTTGGCAATGTGCTTGCCCTTGAGCACGTTGTAGGCGGCTTCCATGTCCTCCAGACGGCCGTTGGTGCAGCTGCCGATCACAACCTGATCGATCTTGATGTCCTTGCCCTCGCTGGCAAGGTGGGTGTTCTCGGGCAGGTGGGGGTAGCTGACGGTGGGTTCCAGCTTGTCCAGATCGATCTCAATGGTCTTTTCGTACTCGGCATCCGGGTCGGCCTCAAAGAACACCGGCTCACGCTGGCTGCGGCCCTTGAGGTAGCTGCGGGTCACATCGTCCACAGGGAAGATGCCGTTCTTGGCACCGGCTTCGATGGCCATGTTGCAGATGCACAGGCGGTCGTCCATCGTCAGGCTGGCAACGCCCGGGCCGGTGAACTCCATGGATTTGTACAGCGCACCGTCCACACCGATCATGCCGATGATGTGCAGGATCAGATCCTTGCCGGAGACGCGGGGGCCGAACTTGCCCTTGAGCACGAACTTGATGGCAGAGGGCACCTTGAACCATGCCATGCCGGTGGCCATGCCGGCAGCCATATCGGTGGAGCCGACACCGGTGGAGAAGGCACCCAGTGCACCATAGGTGCAGGTGTGGCTGTCCGCACCGATCACGCAGTCGCCTGCGGTCACGATGCCTTTTTCCGGCAGCAGAGCGTGCTCAATGCCCATCTGGCCCACATCGTAGAAGTTAAGGATGTCGTACTTGTTGGCGAACTCGCGGCACTGCTTGGACTGGGTGGCGCTCTTGATGTCCTTGTTGGGCACAAAGTGGTCCAGCACGATGGCAATGTGCTCTTTGTCGAACACACCGTCAAAACCGGCCTTTTCAAACTCGTTGATGGCAACCGGGGTGGTGATGTCGTTGCCCAGTACGATGTCCAGCTTTGCATTGATGAGCTGGCCAGCCTTGACCTCGGCAAGACCGGCATGTGCGGCAAGAATTTTCTGCGTCAGGGTCATTCCCATGATGGTACTCTCCTTTTATCTGTTGGTAGAACTCCTTCAGGCACGGCTTGCGCCGTTCCAGCTCCCTCAAGGAGGGAGCCTCTGGCGAAACGGGAAGCTTTTCCGCACTGCCAGGGGCCCCATCTCCGAGGGGGCTGTCTGCGAAGCAGACTGGGGGAGTTCTTTATTTATTATTGATGGCGCTCACCAGTGCCTTGATGCCGGCCACGATGATATCGGTGTCGGTGCCGGCACCCCATGTGACGGTGTTATCGCCCCAGACAAGGCCGACGTAGGAGGCAGCGCGGGAGGTGGAGCCTTCGTCCAGACTGTGCTCAGAGTAGGTCTCGAGGTGGAACTCCATGCCGGTGGCGCTCTGGATGGCGTTTGCCACAGCGTCCAGACGGCCATTGCCCACCGAGGTGACCACCTTGCGCTGACCGTTCAGCTCCAGCGTGACGGTGGCAGTGATGCCGCCCACCTGTGCAAAGTGGGCTTCCAGAACGTTGAGCGGCTTGCAGCGGTTGAGGAAGGCATCCTCGAAGATGTGCAGCACCTCGTTTGCGCTCAGCTCCTTGTGGCTGTGGTCGGAAACGCTCTTGACCTTGTAGCCCAGCGCCTCGCGCATTTTGGGCGGCAGGTTGTAGCCGAAGTTCTGTTCCAGCACAAAGCCGATGCCGCCCTTGCCGCTCTGGCTGTTGATGCGGATAACATCGGCATCGTAGGTGCGGCCGATGTCGTGGGGGTCAACGGGGATGTAGGGGCAGGTCCAGCGGTGTTCGCCATGCTCCTTGCGGTAGGCCATGCCCTTTGCAATGGCATCCTGATGGCTGCCGGAGAAGGCGGCAAACACCAGCTGACCGGCGTAGGGGGTGCGCTCGTAAATGTGCATCCGGGTCACACGCTCGTAGGTGGCGCAGATGTCCGGCATATCGGAGAAGTCCAGCTTGGGGTCCACGCCGTGGCTGTACATGTTCATGGCCAGCGTCACCGCGTCCACGTTGCCGGTGCGCTCGCCGTTGCCGAACAGGCAGCACTCCACCCGCTGTGCACCCGCCAGCACGGCCAGCTCTGCGCAGGCCACGCCGGTGCCGCGGTCGTTGTGGGGATGGGTGGAGATGATCACGCTGTCGCGGTATTTCAGGTGCTTGTCGCAGTACTCGATCTGGTTTGCGTAGACATGCGGCATGCTCATTTCCACGGTAACGGGCAGGTTGATGATCATGGGACGGTTCGGGGTGGGCTGCATGATGTCCAGCACGGCGTTGCACACATCCACGGCGTAGTCCACCTCGGTGCCGGTGAAGCTCTCGGGGCTGTACTCGAACAGGAAGTTGCCCTCATACTCCTCGCTCAGCTGCTTGACCAGCTTTGCGCCGTCGGTGGCGATCTGCTTGATCTCCTCCTTGCTCTTGTGGAACACCTGCTCGCGCTGGGCCACAGAGGTGGAATTGTAGAAGTGGATCACCGCGCGGGGTGCGCCCTTGACGGCCTCAAAGGTCTTGCGGATGATGTGGTCGCGGCACTGGGTCAGCACCTGCACGGTGACATCCTCGGGGATCATGTTCTTCTCGATCAGGGTGCGCAGGAACTCGTACTCGGTGTCGCTGGCGGCAGGAAAGCCCACCTCGATCTCCTTGAAGCCGATCTTTACCAGCATCTGGAAGAACTCCAGCTTTTCCTCAAGACTCATGGGCACGATCAGGGCCTGATTGCCGTCGCGCAGGTCCACACTGCACCATGCGGGGGCTTTTTCAATGTGATCCTTCTTTACCCAGCTGTCATAGCCTGCGGGTACCGGGTAGTAACCCGGAGCGTACTTGGTTGCGTCCATCATAATGTGCGTCCTCCTAAACGATTTACACTTTTGAGGTTTTTTCCTGCCCAACTCCCCCAGTCACCTGCGGTGACAGCCCCCTCTGAGATGGGGCCCTTGGCAGTGCGGTAAAGCTTCCCGTTTCGCCAGAGGCTCCCTCCCCGAGGAAGCTGACTGAAGGAGTTACATATGAAAAGGCTCTCGTCTTTCAAGGCGAAAACCTTGAGAGACGAGAGCCTGTAAAGTTCAAACTACAGGGCACCCGTGGTACCACTCTCTTTGCTGCGCCTTTGGGCACAGCCGCTTTGCACGATCGGCTTTTTGCGGCGAATCGCTGTCCTTGTAACGGTGGACATCCGTCAGAGCCTACTTGCGTGTTCAGCCCTGCCGCTCAGGGGCCAGTAACCGAAACCCTCTGCACCCGCCTTGCACCACCCGGCGGCTCTCTGTACGCAGAAGAAAATCGTTTTTTCCCCGTCAACGCATTTGTGCTTTTTTCAAAGTGGACTAAGTTTAGCATGATTCGCGGGCAGTGTCAAGCAATCTGACTCATTCTCAAAATGAAACAATTTCACAAAATAAGGGGCAGAATTTTCCAAAATTGTGCACCGGTCGATTCGACGCATTTTTCGGTCGATTCGTGCCGGAGATCGTCCGGGGGAGGGGCAAGCATGATATGATACAGACAAAGAAAGAGAGGAGGCACTCATTTTATGAAACGATGGACCCGAAAACTCCTTGCCGGTCTGCTGAGCTTTGGTATGCTGCTGCAGGCGGCAAGCCCCCTCAGCGCACTGGCGGCAGAGGATATCAGCGGAGCGGCACAGGTGGCTCCTGTAAGTTCGCTGATCGTCCGCGACGGAGATTCCGACAATTATGCGATCGTCAAGTATACGCTGAACCACTATGCAGATGGAAGCGTCAGCTGGGAAAACGGCAAAAAGCCGTTTGAAGGAATTGATGTGAAGTACGATACGGCAACCAGTACCTTTGTTTTTACGGGAACGCTGTCACTTCCCGAGAGTGAGAAGCCGTTTGTCAATCTGACCTGTACAAAACCTGAAGAGGATAGCATTAAGCTGGACGGCAATGGCGATAGCGCAGTAGGTGCGGCTTTGACGGTCGGATTCCCGTCTCAGACCCGAGGTGCCAAGAACATTACCATTGTGACAGACAGTAGCAGCAGTGCGGCGATCAGGGGATACGCCTGCCTTGACTGCTATGGTAATGTGGTGATTGAAAACCCGAGCGGCAAGGTCACGGGCGGTGCTACCCGCACAGCCGAAGGCGTTCTGGTATATGGTAATGCACAGAATGTTACAGTGACCGGCGATGACAGCAGATTCATCATTTCGGGTGATTTTTCTGTTTACAGCAAGGGCGATGTTACACTGACGAATCCGTCCGGCGCAATCACAGAAAGCTACATCCGGGTTGCTGAATCTGCCGGAGACGTTAAAATCGAAGGCAGCAGCAACGGATTGGCATGGCTCTACGGAACAACCTACGATTCGACCATGATCAAAGCCAAGACCCTGACCATGAAGAATAACGGCGGCACTGTGGGCAAGGTCGTGTTCACCGGCGCAGATACCACAAGTGCTTACCGTGTGGCAGTTGGTGAAAGTGAAAGCAGCAATACTCAGACTGCGCTGACGGGTACGACTTACTCTGCAACGGTGGATGCAAAGTATCTGAACATCCAGACCGGAACGCCGGAAAATACCACTGTCAAGCACACCCTTACCCTGACGAATGCCAAGGCTTATACCGACGAAAACCATACGGTGGAAGCAGACAAGAACGAAGCTAGTATTTATTCTGTTGCCAAAGGCACTAAGGTGTATGTCGTTGCCGAAGCGCCGGATAATGTCTCTCGGTGGAAATTCACTGGCTGGGAGGGAAGCAGCGAGACCAGCGAAAATATCACTGTTACTGTGAACGAAAACACGACCCTGACCGCTAAATGGGAGAAGGTCACTGATCAAGCAACCAACTACGGCATCAAAGTCACGATAGGCAATAATCCTCCCATTGAAGTGACCAGCGAAAACTGCGGGAACATTCTTGGAGTCGGAAACGACAAGCTCACCTATGACCCGGATACCCACACCCTGACCGGTACCGGCAGCTTTGGCAAGATGAAGGTCGAGATCACTGACGATCTCGAGGATAAGGTGGATGTGGTACTGAGCAATGCGAACGGTGCTGTGGTAAATGGCAGCCTGACCGTTACCGGCGCACAGGATGTGGAAGTAACGGGTACATCTTCCAGCGCTCTCATTGATGGCAAAACTACTATTTCCTGCGCCGGTGACATCCTGATGGAAAATACCGGAACAGGCAATGTGATAGGCACTAATATCGCAACAAACTTGGCTGTGAACAGTGCCAGGAGTGTCACGATTAAAAATGTGGGCACTGAAGGAAATCGTTCGTATGCGATTTACGGCAGAGCTGACATCACCTGCAGCGGCAATGGAAATGTCGAAATCGTAAGCAGCAATGGCATGGCAATCTGGGATCCGATTGTGGTTAAAGATGCTAAAGACGTAAAGATTAAGGCGGCTGGACGTGCCATCTGGGATGAGCGTCATGATTCTACAATCATGACGAAAATCGAATGCAGTGGTAAGGTGGAAATCACCAGTGATACTGCAGCGGCACTCCATGCGGGCAACTTGATTATCAAGGGCGCAACAGACGTGACCATCTCTGGCAATCGCGACGATGGAGCAACCATTGGCGGTGATGCTGAAATTATCTGCTCCGGCCCTGTGGTGCTGGAAAACACGGGCAGCGGCAATGCTGTCAGCGGTGTGCTGAAATACACCCCGGACCCCAGTACCAAACCTTATGAGATCAAGGCCGGTGAAAATGCCGAAGATGCTGCAAGTAAAGAACCTGTTGCAACAAAGGAAGAAGGCGGAACATTCTCTGAAACCGTTGATGCATCGTACATCTCCATTACCGCTGTGGGCACTCCCCCTGTCGTGCCCGACGATGACGACTTTACCGGCAGCGGTTCCGGCGCAGTTGCAGCCGTTCTGGTGGGCGGCGCAGCAGTCTGGGGCGGCTACGAGATCGCTACCCGGGTGATCCTGCACAACATCCTGCCCGAGGGCGCAGAGATCCCCGCAAACCGCGGCCAGCTGGCACTGCTGGTGTGGAACACCGCAGGCAGACCTGAACCTGTGAACACCCCGGCTTTTGCGGATGTGGCAGATGCCGACACCGCCAAGGCAGCCCAGTGGTGTGTGGAGCAGGGCCTGCTGGATGCCAAGAGCGAGAGCAGCTTCAAGCCGGAAGGCTGGATGCCCAAGTTCAAGACCATTGAAGTGTGGGAAAAGGCATTCCCAAAACAGTAAACCCATGCGAAACCAAAGGGAGCAGCTTCGGCTGCTCTCTTTTTGTATGCGGAGGGGACCTTTGTTAACAAACTGCTAAGTTTTTGGAAAGTTCTGCTCGAATTGCTGTTGCGCCCGGTTTTACTGTGCTATACTACTTGCATCAGGAACCAAAGGAGGAATTGCCACATGAAAGAAGTCAAGCCTTCCAAAAAGCCGCTGGCGATCTACTACGCCATCGTGCTGGCGGTCCTGCTGCTGCTCAACCTTGTGCTGCTGCCGTGGATGAGCGAGCGTCAGGTGGAGGAAGTGGACTACGGTACCTTTATGACCATGACCGAGGAAAAGAACATCGGCCGTGTGGATATCGAATCCAATCAGATCATTTTTACCGATAAAGAGGAAAAGCAGGTCTACAAGACCGGCCTGATGAACGACCCGGAGCTTACCCAGCGCCTGTATGATGCCGGAGCACAGTTTTCCAGCGAGATCGTGGAGCAGGGGTCGCCGGTGCTCAATTTCCTGATCTGGTTCCTGCTGCCCATCCTGTTGTTCAGCTTCATCGGCAATCAGATGAACAAAAAGCTGATGGAAAAGGCCGGCGGCGGCCCGGGGTCCATGATGTTCGGCGGCGTGGGCAAGTCCAACGCCAAGGTCTATGTGCAGTCCACCCACGGCATCCGCTTTGCGGATGTGGCCGGTGAGGATGAAGCAAAGGAAAACCTGCAGGAGATCGTGGATTACCTGCACGACCCCGGCAAGTACGAGAGCATTGGCGCATCCATGCCAAAGGGCATCCTGCTGGTGGGCCCTCCGGGCACCGGCAAGACCATGCTGGCTAAGGCCGTGGCAGGCGAATCCAACGTGCCGTTCTTCTCCATTTCCGGTTCTGAATTCGTGGAGATGTTCGTGGGCATGGGCGCGTCCAAGGTGCGCGACCTGTTCCGACAGGCCAAGGAAAAGGCCCCCTGCATCGTGTTCATCGATGAGATCGATGCCATCGGTCAGAAGCGCAACAGCGGCAATCTCGGCGGCAACGACGAGCGTGAGCAGACTTTGAACCAGCTGCTCACCGAGATGGACGGCTTTGAGGGCAACACCGGCGTCATCATTTTGGCGGCCACCAACCGCCCGGATTCGCTGGACCCGGCCCTGACCCGTCCCGGACGCTTTGACCGCCGTGTTCCGGTGGAGCTGCCCGACCTCAAGGGCCGCGAAGAGATTTTGAAAGTGCACGCCAAAAAGGTGGCGCTGGCCCCGGGCATCGACTTCAACACCGTGGCCCGCATGGCTTCCGGTGCATCCGGTGCGGAACTTGCCAACATCGTCAACGAAGCAGCCCTGCGCGCCGTGCGTGCAGGCCGCAAGAGCGTGACCCAGGCCGATCTGGAAGAGAGCATCGAGGTGGTCATTGCAGGCTACCAGAAGAAGAATTCTATCCTCACCGATAAGGAAAAGTGCATCGTGGCCTACCACGAGATCGGCCATGCACTGGTGGCGGCCAGGCAATCCAACTCTGCCCCTGTGCAGAAGATCACCATTATCCCCCGCACCTCCGGCGCACTGGGCTACACCATGCAGGTGGACGAGGGCAACCACTACCTGATGAGCAAGGAAGAGCTGGAAAACAAGATCGCTACCCTCACCGGCGGACGCGCCGCCGAGGAAGTGGTGTTCCAATCCATCACCACCGGTGCCTCCAACGATATTGAGCAGGCCACCAAGCTTGCCCGCGCCATGCTCACCCGCTACGGCATGAGCATGGACTTTGACATGGTGGCGCTGGAGACCGTGAACAACCAGTATCTGGGCGGCGACACCTCGCTGGCCTGCTCGGCCCAGACCCAGCGCGAGATCGACCAGAAGGTGGTGGAGCTGGTCAAGGCTCAGCACGAAAAGGCTGTCCGCATCCTGACCGACAACCGCGCCAAGCTGGACGAGCTGGCACAGTATCTGTACCAGAAGGAGACCATCACCGGCGAGGAGTTCATGGAGATCCTGAACCGGGAACCGGCACAGGCCCAGTGAACAGAGCTTCCAAAAAATTTTTTTAGCCTGCTGCAATAATCCCGAAGCCGCATCCGTTTATAAGACAGATGCGGCGGTTTTGTATTACACCGCATGGCAGACCATGGTTTTCCACAAAACAAAAATGTGCGGTGCAAAACCGCCGTCAACGGAGGTATTCCAAATGAAACTGAACCATAAATTTGTCCGTACCGTCACCACCACCGCAGCAGTGCTGGGTGCTGCCGCCATGCTGAGCGTGGGCGCATTTGCCGCAGAGGCAGACATCAACGACCCTGCTGCCGCAGGCTATCTGCCCCCGCAGGAGCAGATGGTGCAGGGGGATATCGCCCTGCACAGCGCCGATGTGGCGATCGGCGAAAAGGACCCCACCTACGGCGGCTACGGCGCACCGGAGGGAAACCCCATTCAGGGAAATATCATGCTGATCTCCGGCGATGAGCTGGCCGCCCCGTCCGCAGATGCAGCGGCGAAAAAGAGCGAGGCCCGTTACACCGTCAAGGGCCTGTTCGGCAGAGAAGTGCTGTACACTGCCCGCCAGAAGGACAGTGTGCTGACGCTGGATGTGCCCGCCGGTTCTGCTACTTTCCGCACCACCGTGCAGGACATGCAGACCCTGCTGAACGAGGGCGTGAGCACGCTGGTGGTCCAGACTGAGAAGGGCTCCACCACCCTGAACCTGTCTCTGCTGGTGGAGGGCCAGAAGGGCACCGACCGCGTGGTGCTGCGCCGACTGGGCGAAAACACCTTCCTCACCGTGGGCCTGCGCTGCCGCCGCGATTTGATCGTGGGGCGCTGACCGCTGAGATCAAATGATGAAAGGGCTGCTGCACGCAGAGATGTGCAGCGGCCCTTTTTGCGCTTTTCTGTTAAGTTTTTGAAAATTTGCGCAGATGTCTTTGCAAAGTCTGCCGGGAGATGTTATAGTTAAATTGAAACAGTATGCATTCCCGATAGAAAGGAAAAAACGCCATGGAGCATTTTGTGGAGTTTGAGGACGTTTGCAAATACTACCAGACCGGCAGTGTGAAGATCGCCGCCGCAGACCACCTGAATTTCTATGTGGATAAGGGCGAGTTCTGCATCATCGTGGGGCCCTCCGGCGCAGGCAAGACCACCCTGCTGAACATCCTTGGCGGCATGGACAGCTGCGACGAGGGAAACGTCTGGCTGGACGGCCAGAATGTGAGCCACTTTACCGCCAGAGAGCTGACGACTTACCGCCGGTACGATGTGGGCTTTGTGTTCCAGTTCTACAACCTTGTGCAGAACCTGACCGCACTGGAGAATGTGGAGCTGGCCAGCGAGATCTGCCGCGACCCGCTGGACCCCAAAGAGACCCTGCGCAGTGTGGGTCTGGGAGAGCGGCTGAACAACTTCCCGGCCCAGCTTTCCGGCGGCGAGCAGCAGCGGGTGTCCATTGCCCGCGCACTGGCCAAAAACCCCAAGCTTCTGCTCTGCGACGAGCCCACCGGTGCACTGGATTACAAAACCGGCAAGCAGGTGCTGGCCCTTTTGCAGGATACCTGCCGCCGCACCGGCCGCACGGTGATCGTTATTACCCACAACACCGCCCTGACGGCGATGGCAGACCGCATCATTCAGGTACGCAGCGGCAAGATCGTCTCCAATCAGGTCAACGAGCACCCTGTGCCGGTGCAGGAGATTGAGTGGTGAGAGCTGTGCTGAAAAGTTATCGTAAAAACATCCTGCGGGAAATGAAGGACAACCTGAGCCGCATGGTCTCGCTGTTCGGCATCGTGGCGCTGGGCGTGATGATGCTGACCGGCTTGATGAGTTTTGCGCCCAGCATGCGCATCGCCGGGCAGAAATACTACGTGCAGCAGAACGTGTTCGACCTGCGGGTGCTGTCCACGCTGGGCCTTTCGGAGGAGGACATTGCCGCCATTGCCGCCGTGGACGGCGTGGAGGCTGTGCAGCCGGTGAAATATCAGGACGTGGAGGCCCAGTGGCAGGGCCAGAGCGAGACGGCGGTGGTGCGCCTGCAGCAGCTGCCCGCCGACCCCGGGGCCGACACGGCAGAAAATATGAACCGTCTGGTGTTGCTCTCGGGCCGGATGCCTGAGGCCCCGGATGAGTGCGTGGTGCATGTGATGGGCTACGGCGACCCGGTGGAACCGGGCACGGTGCTCACCCTGCCGGAGGACACCGAACATGTGAGCCGGAAGCAGTTCACGGTAGTGGGCACCGTGCAGGACCCGCAGCATTTTTCCACGGACAAGGAGAGCAGCACCGCCGGTGACGGCCAGCTGGATGATATCGTATTCCTGCCGGAGGGCAGCCTGACCACGGATTATTATACGGCGTGCTATCTCAAAGTAAAAAATGCCGGCCTGTATGATAATTACTCGGACGCGTATCAGGCAGCAGTGGATGACACAGCCGTAAGGGTAAAGGCCATCAGCGGCGCACAGTGCACGGCCCGGCGGGCGGAGCTGATCGAGGACGCCAGTGCAGAGCTGGCCGATGCCCGGGCCGAGTACAACGACAAAAAAGCCGAAGCAGACCGTCAGTTTGCGGAGGCAGAGCAGCAGCTGGCCGATGCACAGGCACAGCTGGACAGCGCCAAAGCCCAGCTGGACGCGGGCGAAGCGGAGCTTGCCGCCAACAAAAAGGCTCTGCCGGACACCATGCAGGGCGGTGCGGACGAGCTGGTGAGCGGCGAGGAACAACTGCTGGAATTTGAGGATCAGCTGCAGCAGATCGAGATGCTGGTGAACCTGAAAAAGGTGGCCGACCCGCTGCTGGGCTATGCAGAAACGGCTCTGCACAACGCGCAGAAGGCGCTGGACGAGGCCGAGCCCGCCGACGAGGAATACACCGACCTGCGGGATGCCCTGCAGAAGGCGCAGGATGCTTACGACAACATCAGCGGCCAGCTGAACGGCTATCAGGCCCAGCTGGACGAGGGCAAGCGCCAGATGTATGCACAGGGGCTGATCTCTTCGCCCAGCCTTTCCAACGAGCAGCTGGTGACTGAGGCAAAGGCAGCACTGCGCCAGATGAAGGTAAAGCTTCTGCAGGGGCAGCTGCAGCTCACCACCGGCACGGCCACAGCCTACACCCAGTTTGATGCGGCTCGCACCCGGCTGGACGAAGGCTGGCAGCAGTACAACGACGGCGTGCAGCAGCTGGCCGATTCCCGCGCGGAGTACGAGAGCCGGAAGGCCGATGCCGAACAGCAGCTGGCCGACGGCCTTGCCCAGCTGAACGATGCCGAGGAGCAGGTGAGCCAGATCAAGAGCGGCGAGTGGTATGTGCTGGACCGCAGCTCCACCGTGAGCTTTGTCACTTTTGAGCAGTATGCCGACCGCATGGATGCCATTGCACGGGTGTTCCCGGTGTTCTTCTTCCTGGTGGCGGCGCTGGTGGCCACTACTACTATGACCCGCATGGTGGACGAGAACCGCCTGCAGCTGGGTACTCTGAAAGCTCTGGGTTACTCCAACACAAAGATCGCAGGAAAGTATCTGTTCTATGCCCTCAGCGCCAGCGTGCTGGGCAGCATCGTGGGCATGGTCATCGGCTTTGTGGTGTTCCCGCTCATCATCTGGTATGCTTACCAGATGATCTTCAGCATGTCCACCTTTACGCTGCACTTTTACCCCGGCATGGCGGCAGCCAGCGTAGCCATCAGCGCGGCCGTCATCGGTTTTGCTACATGGAACGCCTGCCGTGCCAGCCTGAAGGAAAAGACTGCAGCTTTGCTGCTGCCCCGGGCCCCGGTGGCAGGCAAGCGCATCTTTTTGGAGTACATCACCCCGCTGTGGCAGCACATGAGCTTCTCCCAAAAGACCACAGCCCGCAACCTGTTCCGCTACAAAAAGCGCTTCTTCATGACAGTGCTGGGCGTGGCAGGCTGCACGGCGCTGCTGCTGATCGGTTTTGGCATTCAGGATTCCATCCTGCCCATCGTGGACAAGCAGTCCGGGCAGCTGACCCACAACGATCTCACCATCTCGCTCAGCGATGAAAAGGCGCTGACCATGGAGCAGGGCCTTGCCGACACGCTGGATAGCAGCAGTGCGGTCCACAGCTGGGGCGCGTTCTACACAAAGTCCACCACCCTTTATAATGAAGATGGCGGGAGCGCCGATGTCAGCATCGTAGGCGCGGAGGACGATGCCCGGATGACCGAATACTTCACCTTCCGCACCCGGGTGGGCCACGACCCCATTCCCTTTGAAGAGGACAGCGTGATCCTGACCGAAAAAACGGCCCTGAATCTGGGGCTGAGCGTGGGCGATACGTTCTATGTGGAGGCTGCAGACGGAAGCCGCGTGCCGCTGACCCTGACCGGCATTACCGAGAACTACATGTTCACCCGGCTGTATCTCTCCAATGCGCAGCTGCAGGCCCTGCTGGGCAGCACGCCGGAGTGGAACACCGTCTACGGCCTGACCGGCTGTACCACCGAGGCGGAGTACAACGCCCTGCGCACAAAGCTGCTGGACTGCAACTATGTGAGCAGCGTCAGCTTTACCGAGGACACCACCTCCATGTTCGGCAGCCTGATCGGCAGCCTGAACTACGTGGTGGTGCTGATCATCGTGTGCGCGGCGGCGCTGGCGGCGGTGGTGCTGTACAACCTGATCAGCGTCAACCTTGCCGAGCGCAAAAAGGAGCTTGCCACTATCAAGGTTCTTGGCTTCTATGACAAAGAAGTGTACCGCTACATCTTCCGCGAGATCGAGCTTTTGTCCCTCATCGGCTCCGGCGTGGGCCTGCTGCTGGGCGTGCCGCTGCACCGGTTCATCATCCTGACCGTGGAAATGGATCAGCTGATGTTTATTCGCACCATTGCACCCCGCAGTTATCTGCTGGCAGTGGCATTGACGATGCTGTTCACCTTTGTGGTGTGCTTTGCCATGCGGCGGCATGTGCGGCATATCAGCATGGTGGAAAGCATGAAAGCCCCGGAGTGACAGCATGACAGCGGCAAAGAACCGGTAAATTCATAAAAGCTTCATATAAATAACATGCTTTCGCAGAAATTCTTTGGTATGATAATGCTACCGACAGGCGGGGCCGCAACCGCCTGAACGGGCAACATGATTCCTCCTTTACCAAACCAAATACCGCAAAACAAAACACCGCGCCTTGTCTGATCCGCAGCAGACAGGGCGCGGTGTCTTGTTTAAACCGTTAAGTTTTCAGCATCTGCGGCAATGGCATCGGCCTGCTGCTGGGTGAGCACGCGGCACTTGACCATCCGCTTGAGCACCACCTGCATCCGCTTGAAGGCAAGCTCTGGGCTGCTGGCGTAGGTGGAAGGCGCATTGGGCATACCCGCCAGATAGATCGCTTCGGCATCGGTCAGCTGGGCCGGTTCCTTGCCAAAGTAGCCCTCGGCAGCTTCTGCAATGCCATAATACCCGCTGCCAAAATAGATGGTGTTGGCGTACATCTCAAAGATCTGCTGCTTGGAGTAGGTCTTTTCAAGATCAAAAGCAGCAAGCATCTCGGCAGCCTTGCGGGCCAGATGCTTGTCCTGCGTGAACAGCTCGTTCTTGGCAAGCTGCTGGGTCAGGGTGCTGCCACCCTCGGCCAGCGAGTGGGTGCGCAGGTCGGCCAGCAGGGCGCGGGCAATGGCCCCCGGGTCAATGCCCTTGTGGGTCATAAAATGCTCGTCCTCGGTGCAGATGACTGCGTTAATATAGATCTGCGGCAGCGCATCGTAGGAAGTATAGCTCCCGCGGGCACAGATGGTGTCGTACATGGAAGCCACTGGGTAACTGCTGGCGGCACTGCGGTACAGCTGCCTGCCCTGATAAAAGAACCAGCCGCCTGCCAGCAGCCCGCCAAGCAGCAGGATGCAAAGAACAACGAGCAGGCTCTGCTTTAAAAAATGAAAGAAACGATGCAGCATCGAAAAACTCCTTTGATGATAAAAAAGAACGCTACCATAATAAACGATTTGCAGGGCGTTTGCAAGGAATAGCTTTAGTATAACAATAAAATTTTAAGGTTTTATCAATGGAAAAATAAAAATTTTCGAAGAAGCAGAAGTGTTACTCCTGTTGGAACTGCACAACGGGATGCTGCAAATGCGGGCTGCGCATCGTGCAGAAAACTCAATTTGAAAAAAACTGGAATTAACCTATTGACAAACTGGGTAAGAGAGAATATAATGCAAACAACAAATCCACAAACCTAGTGGGAAAAAGAAAACAAAGGTTTTGCTTCCCGGTACAGAGCAGATAGAGGTGCCGGTTTGTAGATGAGTGGGAAAGAATTTTACGGGAAAGGAGGGCACGGATATGAAGCTGATTTGGAACGACCTGCTGCATGCAAACTTCCGCTGTGGGCGAATGTGCGGTGACCGGGCAGAACATCTTGCTGTGAACTGTACGATGCCCTCTTGCTGTGCACGAATGTGTACCCGAATGTGACGTTGACAGAATAGCTTTGAATTGTGTTTGCCCGGTGCGCTTTTGTATCACGCATCGGGATTTTTTGTATCAGGAAATTATACTATAAGTACAAATAGAGAGGTAAAATACTATGTCTAACTATAAATTTGAGACCCTGCAGCTTCACGTTGGCCAGGAGCAGGCCGATCCCGCAACCGATTCCCGTGCAGTGCCTATCTATCAGACCACTTCCTATGTGTTCCGCAACAGCCAGCACGCAGCAGACCGCTTTGGTCTGGCAGATGCCGGCAACATCTATGGCCGCCTGACCAACTCCACGCAGGACGTGTTCGAGAAGCGCATCGCTGCTCTGGAGGGCGGCGTGGCTGCTCTGGCAACCGCCTCCGGTGCCGCTGCCATCACCTACACCATCGAAGCACTGGCACAGGCCGGTGACCACATCGTGGCTCAGAAGACCATCTACGGCGGCAGCTACAACCTGCTGGAGCACACCCTGACCCAGTTCGGTGTCACCACTACCTTTGTCAATGCACACGATCTGGCTGAGGTGGAGAATGCCATCCAGCCCAACACCAAGGCCGTCTATCTGGAAACTCTGGGCAACCCCAACAGCGATATCCCCGATATCGATGCCATTGCAGCCATCGCGCACAAGCACGGCTTGCCGCTGGTCATCGATAATACCTTCGGCACCCCATACCTGATCCGTCCCATTGAGCACGGCGCAGATATCGTTGTTCATTCCGCCACCAAGTTCATCGGCGGCCACGGCACCACGCTGGGCGGCATCATTGTGGACAGCGGCAAGTTCGACTGGAAGGCAAGCGGCAAGTTCGGCAACATTGCTGACCCCAACCCCAGCTACCACGGCGTTTCCTTTGCCGATGCAGCAGGCCCCGCAGCTTTTGTCACCTACATCCGTGCGATCCTGCTGCGTGATACCGGTGCCACCATTTCGCCGTTCAACGCCTTCCTGCTGCTGCAGGGCACCGAGACCCTGAGCCTGCGCATCGAGCGCCATGTGGAGAACACCAAGAAGGTGGTCGAGTTTCTGGCAAACCACCCGCAGGTGGAGAAGGTCAACCACCCCTCCCTGCCGGATCACCCGGATCACGCCCTGTACGAGAAGTACTTCCCCAACGGCGGTGCTTCCATCTTCACCTTCAACATCAAGGGCGGCCGCAAGGAAGCATTCAAGTTCATCGATAACCTGAAGATCTTCTCTCTTCTGGCAAACGTTGCTGATGTGAAGAGTCTGGTCATCCACCCGGCTTCCACCACCCACAGCCAGCTGAATGACGAAGAGCTGGCCGAGCAGCAGATCTATCAGAACACCATCCGCCTGTCCATCGGCACTGAGCACATCGACGATATCATTGCTGATCTGGAAGCAGGTTTCGCAGCCGTCCGCGGCGAGTAAATCTTATCCCCTTAGAATCTCCGACAGAATGTGTATGCCTTGTTTTTTCTCCTGATCTCTTCCAAAAATTCCTTATATCCTAGACACAGCAAAAGGCTCCTGCCCATTGGGCGGGAGCCTTTTGCTGTGTTACCATTTTACGTCGTATGCGGCACAGGCGGTCTTTATAAATTCGCGTACCTTGCGGTCGGTGCAGCCGGAGCGCCATGCAATGCCAAACTCCGTATCCAGCACCGGCTCCAGCGGCACAGCGGTAAGGCCCGGCAGCGGTACATACACAAAATCTGGCATCACAGCAAGGCCTACATGGCCCTGGATCATAGGCAGGGCATGCTCCGATGAACTGCTGAAGTAGTACACAGCCTGCGGGCATTTCTGACGGATCAACTCCTGCGCAGTGGTCATACGGGCGGAAATGTGGGCCATATCCAGCAGAATGAGCACCTCGCCGTTGATCTGTTCCAGTGTGACAGTTTTGTGCTTTGCCAGCGGGTGCTCCTCGTACATCACGCACACCATTTTTCCGTGATACAGGCTGCGGTATTCCAGAATACTGTCCGCAGGCAGGTCGTCCCGGCTGTCAAACACGATGTCCGGTACACTTTTGTCAAAGGAGCGGGACCACTGCGGCCCGGAGCGCGCATCGTTGAGGATATGCACCTGCGGGCAGCGCTTCTGGTACTGCTGGTAGATCTGCGGCAGCTTCTGGATCTGCATACTGCCGCTGTAGCCTACATGCAGCTCTTCACTGAACAGGGCCTGCGTGTTCTGCGCACGCTGCACAGCAAGGGTGAGCCGGTCCATCATGTCCACGGTGTCGTGGTAAAAGGACTCACCGGCGCTGGTCAGGGCCACCACATGGCGGGTGCGGTCAAACAGGCGCACGCCCAGCTCGTTTTCCAGTGCATGGATCTGGCGGGAGACAGCGGGCTGTGAGATATAAAGGGTCTCGGCAGCGCGGGCAAAGTTGAGCTGACGAGCGACTTCAATAAAGCAGCGCAGCTGGGTAAAGGTCATGGCGAATCCTCCTGTAATAATTTTCTTGTTATCAATAATACAGCAAAAGCATTATCAATACAAGAGAAAGCTTGCTATAATATTAACGAAGGACCGAAACAAGACCGGCCAACACACAAACAGAACAAGGAGAAAGAAAAATGGCAAACGACATGAACCGCCGCGGCTTTTTGAAGTACGCGGCTGCCAGTGCACTGGGCATGGGCGCACTGGGCGTGATGACCGGCTGCAGCAGCAAGGAGACCGCATCTTCTTCTGCCGCCAGCACTTCCGGTGCTGTGTACACTCCCGGCACCTACACCGCTTCCGCCGAGGGTTACGGCAGCGATGTGACCGTTACCGTCACCTTTGACGAGACCAGCATTACCAACGTGGTGGTGGATTCCTCCGGCGAGACTGAGAACGTGGGCGCTGCTGCCGCCGAAAAGCTGGCAGACCAGGTGCTCAGCGCACAGAGCAGCGCCATTGACGGCGTGACCGGTGCCACCAAGACCAGCAAGGCTGTCAAGCAGGCTGTGGCCGACTGCATCAGTCAGGCCAGCGGCGGTGCCATCGTGGAGGGCGGCGACGTGGCCGCGACCGACGATGTGACCGTGGGCGGCAATACCGACTGGCTGGGCACCGCTCCGGAAGTGGCCGAAAGCGACATCACCGAGACCATCGAGACCGATGTTCTGGTGGTGGGCGCAGGCAATGCCGGCCTGATGACCGCTGCCCGCGCTGCTTCTCAGGGCGCAAAGGTGCTGGTGATCGAAAAGGGCATGAGCAGCATGAACGAGCGCCACTGGATCGGCGCTGTGGGCACCACTGCTGCCAAGGAAGCCGGCGTGGAAGTGGACAAGAACAAGCTGGTGGCAGAGCTGTGCCGCTACGCCAGCCACCGCTGCGACGAACGCCTGATCCGTCTGTGGGTGAACCACAGCGGCGAGGCCATGGACTGGTACCAGGAGGTGGTCAAGCAGTACAACCCGGACGTGAAGTTCCACATGGAGTGGGACGTGGGTAAGGGCGGCCACGATACCTACTATGTGCCCGCCACCATGCACAACTTCCAAGATGATATCCCGGAGCACGATTACAGCTCTGCCACTGCAGAATACGGCTTTGCCAGCCTGCAGCAGTGCGTCACCGACAATGGCGGCGAGATCGTGTACGAGGTCGCCATGGTCAAGCTGGAGCAGGACGGCGGCAAGGTGACCGGCGTGATCGCCAAGGCGGGCGACGGCCACTATATCCGCATCAAGGCAGCCAAGGGCGTGGCCCTGTGCTGCGGCGGCTACGCAGCCGACAAGCAGATGCTGGCCACCCTGAACCCGGATGCTTACCAGAGCATCGTTGGTTCGGATGCATCTGCACTGGACACCGGCGACGGCATCCGTGCTGCTATGTGGGTGGGTGCTGATAAGGACCCCGACCCCACTGTGATGCTGTTCGACCGCGGCATCATTGCCCCGAACGAGACTGTGGACGGCAACTGGGAGAAGTCCGGCTACATGCATCTGGGCAGTGAGCCTTGGCTGAAGGTGAACCTGAACGGTGAGCGCTTCAGCAACGAGAGCGTGCCCTACGACTTTATCCTGCACGCAGCCTTTATGGAGCCGGGCCATCTGTACAACACCATCTACGACAGCAACTGGATGGAGCATGTCAAGCAGTTCCAGCAGATCGGCTGCGCCCGCATTGAGCCGAGCCAGAGTGGCGGCAAGCTGCAGATCTTCAGCTGGGAAGCTGAGCAGGGCCTGCTGGCCGGCATGGAGCAGGGCGGTCTGATCCAGAAGGCCGACACGCTGGAAGAGTTGGCCGAAAAGCTGAACATGCCCGCCGATGCCTTTGTAGCTACTGTGGAGCGCTACAACGAGCTGTGCGCCAAGGGCGAGGACGAGGACTTCGGCAAGGAGAGCTACCGTATGCTGCCGCTGGAGAACCCGCCGTATTACGGCTGCCGTCAGGGCGCTACTGTGCTGTGCACGCTGGACGGTCTGCGCATCAACACCAAGATGCAGGTGCTGGATACTGAGGGCAACCCCATTGAGGGCCTGTACTCTGCAGGTGACTGCAGCGGCGGCTTCTTTGCCCACAATTACCCTGAGTACATCGTGGGCGTGGCCATTGGCCGCACCCTGACCGAGGGCTATCTGCTGGGCGACGAGCTGGCAAAGGCCTGAAAATAACAAACAACAAGAGGGTCCCGGAATTTTCTCCGGGACCCTCTTGTTGTTTGCGGCAAAATGATGTCAGCCTTTCACGCCGCCCAAAGCAACACCGCGGACGATGAACTTGGAAAGCAGCAGGTACACGATGATGACGGGCAGAATGGCGATAGCCACCATCATGTAAACCTTGCCCATATCAAACTTGAGGAAGTCTGCACTGCGCAGCTGTGCAATCAGGATGGGCAGGGTCTTTTTGTCGGCGCTGTCCAGCACCAGAGCGGGAATGAAGTAGTTGTTCCAGCTGGCCACGAAGGAGAAAATGGCCTGCACTGCCAGAGCGGGCTTCATAATGGGCAGCACGATCTTGTTGAAGGTGTAGAACTCGCCTGCACCGTCGATGCGGGCAGCCTCTACGATCTCCATGGGAAGGGAAGCGTCCAGATACTGCTTCATGAAGAAGAACACGGTGGGCGCTGCAATGCTGGGCAGGATCAGCGGGATAAAGCTGTTCTTCAGGCCCATCTTGGTGATGAGCTGCAAAAAGCCCAGAGCGGACACCTGCGTGGGCATGGTCATGATCAGCAGGATAATGGCGAACGCGGCCTTTTTGAATTTGAAGTTATAGGCGTAGATGCCGTAGGCCGTCAGGGCCGAGAAATACACGCTGAACGCCGCCGAGCAGGCGGAGACGATCAGGCTGTTGCGGATGCCGGTGACGACAGGGATGTTAGCATCGGCCAGCACGTTCTGGAAGTTGGTGAAGAGCGATTTGCCCGGCAGCAGCGAGAAGCCTTTCTGAATCTCGAAGTGGGTGCGGGTAGAGTTGATCACCAGCACATAGAAGAAGAACAGGCACAAAAAGCTGATGAACACCAGCACCAGATAACACCATGCGCGGCGTGCAGTCAGTGTTGCTTTTTCCGATTGATTTCTAGGAGTGTGTGCCATAATCATTTCCCTCCTTTTGCTGCCTTTTTGGCGGCGTTCAGTTCTTTGCGCTGGGCGCGGGTCAGGCCGTCATCCTCCTTGGTAAGGGAGAAGTAGACCACAACGCACAGCACTGCGCACACGAGGAACAGCACCACGGATACAGCACCGGCCATGCCGTAGTTCTTGCTGAACAGGTGGTTGTTCAGATACATGATCATGGTGGTGGAGGTGCGGTCCGGGCCGCCCTTGCCGTTGGTCAAAATCTGCGGCACATCGAACATCTGCAGGCCGCCGATCATGGAGGTGATCATGACGTAAACAAGGATGGGACGGATCAGCGGAATGGTGATCTTCCAGAACATCTGGTTCGGGGTGCAGCCGTCCAGTTCAGCCGCTTCGTACAGGGTGGGATCCACGCCCATGATCGCAGCCATCAGCATGATGGTGGTGTTGCCGAACCACATCAGGAAGTTCATCAGGCCGATCAGCCCGCGGTTGCCCCACACGGTGTTCAAAAAGCTGATGGGTGCATCGATCCAGCCCATGCTCTGCAGCACGGCGTTCACCGGGCCGTTGTCCGAGAACAGCGCGAAGAACAGCATTGCAAAGGCGGAGGCCATGATCAGGTTGGGCATGTAGATGACCGTCTTGAAGAAGGTCTGGCCCTTCAGCTTCAGGCGCAGATCGGTGAACCATGCTGCCAGCAACAGGGAAATGGCGATCTGCGGGATAAAGCCGATGATCCACAGGATCAGCGTGTTGCCAAAGTACTTGGGCAGATCGGTTGCGAACAGGGTAATGTAGTTTTTCAGGCCTACAAAGTTCGGGCCAATGATCTTCAGGCCGCTGCGGTAATATTCAAAAAAGCTGTAGTAAATGGTGGATGCCAGAGGGATCAGCTGGAATACCGCGAAGATGATGAAGAACGGCGCAATGAAGATGTAGCCCCATTTCGCGTAGCTGATCGACCCTTTCTTTTTCTTTTCTCCCATAAGGATCGCCTCCTGATAAATTTGCGGAAAGAACAGGGGCGGGCGGGAACAGCGTCCGGCCCGCCCCTGCGTATTCACTTTTCCGTTTTAGGGTCGGCTGCTATTATGCGGGCCACACCACGTCGGTCAGCTCAGGATACTTCTCCTTGATAGAGGTCTCGAAGTTTGCCTTTGCGGTATCTTCGTCCACGTTGCCGGTAAAGTAATCCTTGAACGCATTCTGGAAGCTCTCATTCAGGCCCTGATCGTACGGACCGGCGTTGGACATATCGATCTTGGTTGCAGCCTCTGCAAACAGAGCGATGTGGTTCTGGCCGCCCAGGAAAGCGGAGCTGTAATCGCTGTTTGCGATCTCGTTCATAGCCTTCTCGTTGTTGGTGTAGTCCTGCGTATCCATGGTGATCTGCTTCATGATGGCTTCATCGCAGGTCAGCTTCTGCATAACATCCTTAATGGTCTCGATGTTGTCGCTGCCGGCTGCGCCGCAGATCCAGGTGCCGCCCCAGTAGTAGGGCTGAGGGCCTTCGCACACAGCGTAATCGCCGTAGATACCGTTGCCAACTTCTTCCTTGCCGCCCTCAGCGACAGGAGTCTCCAGCGAGTTGCCCAGCAGGGTGAAGTTGATGCCCCAAGTGGAGTAGAAGAAGCCGAACACCTTACCGGTGGGACCCTGATCGGCTGCCCACTGGCTGTCCCACAGGCTGGACTTGTTGTTATAGCCCTTATCGGTGTACTCCTTGGTCTGATCGACCCACTTCATAATGTTCTCATCAACGGTAACGGTAGTGCCGGTGACCCACGGAGCTGCCACGTTGTTGGAGAAGGTGCGGTATGCATCATCAAAGCCGGACAGCATCTTGTAGCCCTTGGCGGCTGCCTGTGTAGCTACATCATTGAACTTATCCCAGTCGGACAGGTAGGTCTGCACTTCGGCGGGATCATCGGTGCCAAGAACATCCTTGGCAATGCTGCGGCGGTATGCAAACAGACCGGGAGTTGCCTGCCAGGTGGTGCCGCGCTGGCTGCCGTCCACAGTAACGATGTCCTTGGTGTACTGGTACTGACCAGCCAGATCGTCATCGGTCAGGCCGATGTCTGCCTTGACATCCAGAACGTAATCGGAATCCACATACTTCAGAGCATAGTCAGCCTCGATCAGGAAGATGTCGATCTTGTCGTCATCAGCAGCGCTGTCCTGACTCAGCAGGGCTTCGTCCAGCTTGTTCTGATAGTTGTTGTTCTCGTTGGCATTGATGGTCCACTTCACAACGGTGCCATCCTTCAGGGTGGTGGTGGACTTGTCGGCTGCGATCTCGGAAACTTCCGGATAGTAGTCGTTGAAGCGGCTCTGGAACTCATCGTTCCAGCACCAGATGTTCAGCACCTTGCCGCCTGCTGCGGGAGCAGCGGAAGCAGCAGAGGAAGCCGGAGCAGAAGAAGCGGTGCTGGTGGAAACGGAAGAACCGCCGCAGGCAGCCAAAGCTGCACCAATGGTCACGGCACCGGAAGCGAGCAGGAAATTACGGCGAGAGATCTTTTTCATAAGGGTAAACCTCCTTCATGGTTTTCCATTATTTGCAAAAGTTTTCTTCATAAAAGGTTCCGTAGCAAGAGCCTTTGGAGACATATTAAAGAATGCTGACCGACCCGCCGTCCAGCAATTTGCCGGAAACGCGGATCTGTTCGGGCAGGGTCACTCTTGGATGCTCGATCAGCTCAATGAGCTTGTCGGCAGCCGTGCGGCCCAGCGCGGCGGTGTTCTGCTGGTAAGTCACCAGCTGAGGCTTGACCACCCGCGAGAGGTAGATGCCGTCGTAGCCCATCACCGAAACATCTTCCGGGATCGAAAGCCTTTTTTCGCTGATGGCGTTGTAGCCGCCCAGCGCGGAGAAATCGTCCGGGAAGATGATGCAGGTGGGCGGCTGCGGAAGCTCCAGCAGCGCTTTGGTCTCGGCGGCACAGCGGTCAGCATCATGGTAGATGCCCTCCCGCACATAAGCTTCCGGGATCTTCAGGCCAAGCTCTTCGCAGGCTTGATAGAAACCTGCAACGCGGTTCTCGGTAACGGCGGTCTTTTCGCCGTGGATAAAGGCGATGCGGCGGTGGCCGCAGGCCCATGCCTGCCGCACCAGTGCCTTCAGGCCGAAAACGTTATCCGAGAGGATCGCCATGCGGTTATTGAACACATGATCGATCGTGACCACCGGCACCTCGCTGTTCACCAGCTCCACCACCTGCGGCTCGTAGAAGTTCACGCAGGCAATCACCACACCGTCCACATTGCGGTAGCGGCAGTGCTCAAGGTAGCTCATGCTCTTGCCGCTGATATTGTGGTTGATAAAGGTGATGTCGTAACCGTGTTTCTCGGCTTCCACCTTGAAGCTGTCCAGCACGGCGGAAAAGTATTCGTGGGTCAGGCCGCTCTGCCGTTCATCCACGAACAGAACGCCCAGATTGTAAGTACGGTTTGTTTTCAAGGAACGGGCGGCGGCGTTTGGCATGTAGCCCATACGGTGCGCTGCGGCCCGCACCCGTTCTCGTGTGGCAGGCGAGATATCCGGCTGGTCGTTCAGCGCCTTGCTGACCGTTGCCACCGATACGCCGCATTCCTTTGCCAGATCTTTCAGGGACGGCATCGCTCGTTTGCCTCCTTCCGAAGAACGTTTTACGGGGGATGCTCTCCATCAAGCCCTTAATCGTTTTCGCAATTTCATAATAGCGTATTTTGTACGAAAAATCAAGCTCAAAAGAATAACTTTCATTGCTTTTGGCTCAATTTTGGCGTTTTGTTCGTTTCTGAAGAACCGAAATTGTGCACCTTGGATGGATTTCGTTACATTTCGGTTAAAATCAAAAGATTTTCGTTGCGGTTTCGTTATGATTTTCGCCGTATATAATATTACCTATAAATTGTGTTTCAACGTTTTCGCTTACAGGAAGCACAAAAAGCGTGCTTGAAATGAATTTTCTGAAAATCATGGAAACATGCGTATTTATGAAAGATACTTTCAGAAATTTTTTAGAAAATCCTCTTGCTTTTTTGGCCTGCTTGGGCTATGCTAGAAGCAAAGAGAATGCTTCGATCGTCTGTCTTAATCGTTTTCGCAAAAGCGATGCCGCCGGGGCTACCGGCAGCTGATAAGGAGGAAGCATTTATGAAATTCGGCCATTTTGATGACGCACGCAAAGAATATGTCATCACCACCCCGCGCACGCCTCTGCCCTGGATCAACTACCTTGGCAGCGAGGATTTCTTCAGTCTTGTCTCAAATACGGCGGGCGGCTACAGCTTTTACCGCGATGCGCGGATGCGCCGCCTGACCCGCTACCGCTATAACAGCTCCCCGCTGGATATGGACGGCCACCACATTTACATCAAGGATGGCGATACCGTCTGGAACCCCGGCTGGCAGCCCACCAAGACAGAGCTGGACAGCTACGCCTGCCGCCACGGTCTGGGCTATACCATTCTGGAGGGTGAGAAGAACGGTGTTTCCGCTGCGCAGGAGCTGTTCGTGCCCACCGGCGATGCCTGTGAGCTGGACCGCCTGACTTTGAAAAATAAGACGGATGCCATAAAAGAGCTGGATGTGTTCAGCTATGTGGAGTTCTGCCTGTGGGATGCCATTGACGACAGCTCCAACTTCCAGCGCAACTTCTCCACCGGCGAGGTGGAGGTGGAGCCGGCCATCATCTACCATAAGACGGAATACCGTGAGCGCCGCAATCACTATGCGGTATTCTGGAGCAATACGCCCGTTACCAGCTTTGATACCACCCGCGATGCCTTCTGCGGTGTGTATGGCGGCCCTGCAGACCCGCAGGCCGTCCGCGCCGGGCACTGCTCCGGCAGCATCGCCCACGGCTGGGCACCGGTGGGCGCGCTGCACATCCATGTCACCCTTGCACCGGGTGAGGAAAAGAAGATCCTCTTCGGTCTGGGCTACATCGAGAACCCACAGGAAGAAAAGTTCACGGCTCCCGGTGTTATCAACAAGGAGCGTGCCCATGCCATGATCGCACGCTATGCCACCGATGCACAGGTGGACGCGGCCCGCAAGGCGCTGGCCGACCACTGGGAAGCTCTGCTCTCCACCTACCATCTGGAATCCGGCGAGGAAAAGCTGAACCGTATGGTGAACATCTGGCACCAGTATCAGTGTATGGTCACCTTCAATATGAGCCGCTCGGCCAGCTACTTTGAAAGCGGGACCGGCCGCGGCATGGGCTTCCGCGACAGCTGTCAGGATCTGCTGGGCTTTGTACACATCATTCCGTCCCGCGCACGGGAGCGCATTCTGGATATCGCCGCCACCCAGTTTGAGGATGGCAGCGCCTACCACCAGTACCAGCCCCTGACCAAGAAAGGCAACCGCGATATCGGCACCGGCTTCAACGATGACCCGCTGTGGCTCATTGCCGGCACTGCCGCCTATCTGCGCGAGACCGGCGACTGGTCTATTCTGGACGAGCAGGTGCCCTTTGATAATGATGCCAGCAAGGCACAGAGCCTGATGGAGCATCTGCGCCGCAGCTTCAACTTTACCGTCACCCACCTTGGCCCCCACGGCCTGCCGCTCATTGGCCGCGCCGACTGGAACGACTGCCTGAATCTGAACTGTTTCTCGGAGCACCCGGGCGAGAGCTTCCAGATCACCGGTCCCAGCGAAGGCCCTGTGGCCGAAAGCGTGTTCATTGCGGGCATGTTCGTCAAGTACGGCCACGAGTACGCCGAACTGTGCGACCACCTGAACCTTGCCGATGAAGCCGCTGCGGCCCGCAAGGCCGTGGACGGCGTGGAACAGGCGGCCCTGACCTCTGGCTGGGACGGCGCATGGTTCCGCCGCGCCTACGATGCTTTTGGAAAGCCTGTTGGCAGCAAGGAGTGCACCGAGGGCCAGATCTTCATTGAGCCGCAGGGCATGTGCGTCATGGCTGGCATTGGCAAGGAGACCGGTCAGGCCGCGCAGGCATTGAAGAGCGTAGAGGAACGGCTGGATACCAAGTACGGTGTGGTTCTGCACCAACCTGCATACACCAGTTATCAGCTCAATCTGGGCGAAATTTCCAGCTATCCTCCGGGATACAAGGAGAACGCCGGTATCTTCTGCCACAACAATCCGTGGATCAGCTGTGCCGAAGCCGTTCTGGGGCATGGCGACCGGGCCTTTGAGGTGTACCGCAAGACATGCCCGGCCTACATCGAGGATATTTCCGAGATCCACCGCACCGAACCCTATGTCTACAGCCAGATGGTGGCCGGTAAGGATGCCCCCACCTTTGGCGAAGCAAAGAACAGCTGGCTGACCGGCACTGCCGCATGGACCTTCTTCAATGTGAGCCAGTATATCCTTGGCATCCAGCCCACGCTGGACGGCCTGAAGGTAGACCCCTGTATCCCACACACGCTGGGCGGCTTCACCGTTACCCGCCGCTACCGGGGCGCAACCTATCACATTGCAGTGGATAATACCGCTGCAGTCCAGTACGGTGTGAAGAGCGTCGCTGTGGATGGCAAGCCCATTGAGGGCAGCCTGCTGCCGCTGGCACCAGAAGGCGCTGTGGTAGAGGTGCAGGTGACCATGGGATAACCTTTACTGCATTTTCATAATTTCTCCTTTGTGCTGTTCTGAAAGAACAGCGGCCTCCGCATTACGATCCTGCTTGGCATCATAATGCGGGGGCTTTTTGTTTGGCAGTTTATTTTGTCGGGAATCTTTTTCCTCCAGAATTATTTTTTGTTTAGCCGCTGGATGCGGCTGGTTTGTCTAAAGTATACGCAAGAATCCGGCAAGAAATGTCAAGTTGTTGCTAAGCTGGAAAATGACCTTAAAATGTAGAAATCAACAGAAAAGAGGTGCGGATTTTTATCTCCGTACCTCTTTCGTATGTTGGATTATTCAGTTCTGAATGCTTATTTGACCTTGAATCTCTGCCAGAGAGCCAGCCAGTCCTCCATATCCTTCTCGCTGACATAAGGAAAGCCAACCGGTGGCTCTACGCCGTATTCCTTGAGCGATTCCCTCAACGTCCGTACTTCCTCCATCAGCTTTTCCCGGCGTTTCTCCCGCCGGGCTGAGAGCTTTTGCTCCGGTTCAGAAAAGGCTTCGTTCTGCGCCTGTACATATTTTGAATGCGCCCATTCATTCCGATACTCCCAGACCGCCAGACGTTTTTTCTTGGGAACGGTCTTGAACTGGTTGATACGGTCATACTCCGCCAACGGGTCAAAGACAGCGACTGTCCCGCCATTCTCAAAATCGAAGTCGTTCCATACGCACTCGCAGCCTGCGCCCTGAATCGTTCCCGCCAGCTTTCCGCAGGTAAGACAGGGCGTTTTCATCGGGAGAATCTTTATCAAGCCGTTGATTCGCTTACAGTAAATACAGCCGTTTTCGTCTGGATAGAGAAAATGTATTGTATCCATCCCGCTGTCCTCCTGCTCAGGCTAGCGCGTGTCCAATCAGGCTTTCCGCCCACTTCCGGAGTTCTTTTTCGAGTTCTGGTGTCTTGGCGGTGATGACGAACTCCTGACCCCGGCAAGCGGAGTTCAGCTCTGCGTGGTCATTTACCAGCACGGGGATATTTTTACCCTGCCAAGAAATGAAGATGTCACGAGAGGCGCAGAAAGCAGGCAAATTCCAAAGCCGACGGTTCGGCTGACCCGGTTTACTGAGAAGGAGAGAATCACGGTTCTCGAACACGCCGTAGTCCGTAGCGAGGTAAAGGCGGTTGTCCGAGTGTTCCGTACTTGCCGCGTGCGGGTGCCACGGATAAAGTTCTTTGATTTTATCCTGGTCTTTCAGGATTTCGCTTACTACCATATAGCCATAGATGATATGCTGGATGGGCGCACCCTTTACAAAATGGAGCGTTCCGTCTGGAAGTTTTTCAGTCTGACGGAACATTCCATAGAACAAAAAGACATCGCCTACGTCTACGCCCTGCCCATCCAGATGCTTTGCCGGGATTTCGTACTGACCAAAAGCAGGCTTCCACCCGGCGTGCTTATTCTTCAATACACCGTAAATATCCGGGTCAAGGTGACAGAACGGATGCTTCTGAAAATCAAAAGTCGGGTGAATCTGCTGGATAATTTGCTGATAAGTACGCCCCTTATAGACCAAATCTCCATAGGGGACACCGCTTTTTTCGTTTGGAATAGGAAGGGACAACAGCGTGCCGTCCGGTAAAATCGGGCTGGGGATGCCACCCGCTCTGCTGTCCATTCCTTTTCGGCTTAAAACGACCTTCATAAAACTCGCCCTCCTTTTGTATGTTGCCCTCATAATAGCATAGCCTCGCAAGAAAAGCAACTATAAGCCTACGAAAATACAGCTTTCAGCATATTACCACTGATGCCGACGAAATGTATCATTTTCTTATCAAGGTCTTTGATTTGAAGGCTCAGAACCGTAGAGATACGGTTTCCAGTCGCCAGAAGATAGTTGGAGAACACCCAGGTCTTATATTCGTTGAACTCGCAGGTTTTTACATTCGGCTTTTTGAGAAGTTTCTTCAGTTCGGTATCCGTGTAGGTTTCCTTGATACGCTTATCCGCTTTGGGGAGTTTGATTTTGAAGCGCTGAAGATACCCTTCTTCCATCAGATAATAGCAGAAACAGCGCACTCCCCGCATATAGGACTGAACCGTGATGTCGTTACAGCCCCGGTTCTGAAGATAGAGGATAAAGCCCTCTAAGGTATCCACCGTGATGTCAGAAGCCTTTTTATCCGGGTCGCTGAGATATTCTTTGAAGAACTTGAAATGTACAGTATAAATGTTCAGCGTTTTCTCAGACAGATTCTTGGCTCTGCACTTTTCCAAAAAGTCAGCAAAGGCATCGGTCAGCAGGGCATCTTCCGGTCGGGTCGGCTGCATTTTGATTTTTTCCATAGCGGGTTCCTTTCAGCAAAAATAAAACACTCGTCGGACTATTCGCAGAGAACGAAGAAATTCGACGAGTATCTTTTTGCCAGAAAGTAAAACGAAAGACCTTGTAAACTTTGAAGTCTACAAGGTCTTTTCAGAAGATGGTGCAGTAAAGCAATCCAAATCCGAACCATTTCCCTTTGCTTTGGATTCCTCTACTTTTTCAAAAGGAATGGTCTGTGTACTCTCTTTATAGTTAAAGGTAATCAAAACCTTATCGTCATACAGGTAAATCGAATTGATGAATGTATCCACCAATGCCTGCCGCTGATCTTTCTGGTTCATGTTGAGCTTACGAAACCGCAGCAGCCAGAAGCGGATGAAATCTTCCGTGACCTTGGGCTTTGCCAGCTTTTCTTCCGCAATGCGGGCTTCAAGCTCACGCTTGGTTTCTT
>OGDN01000664.1_pt1 | contig 67498 bp, 65 predicted proteins | sample 1570271 | NCBI WGS metagenome assembly OGDN01 (sample SAMEA4384481, study PRJEB24528) | human gut metagenome | reverse complement strand
ATATGTATCAATCCCTAAATGCAAACTTTTTCCATCCAATCCTTTCAGCAGCAAATATGTTACTTTAATATTTGACTCCGGAATTTTTCCGTCTGAGTAATATAAATACTCACAATTCTTTATTATCGTATCAATACAAAACATACTGCGTATTCGATCAATATAATCAGTATATGCCACTGCATTAACCTTTTCTACAGTTTCTAATTCCATTTTTCCAGATTGAATTTCTTTCAAAAATCTACTTCCATCCATTGGAATTCCGTCATAGATATGATCTATTCCAGATATATGATATATCTCTGAAGCATCCTTGAAAAACAGCTTTACAACTTCACCATTTTTTAAAGTAAAAATAAAAATTCTTCTACACAAATATTGTTCATAAAAATCAACCAGTAATTTCAATGATATTTCTTTTTCATTCGGTACATAATTTATATTTATCAAATCGCAAACCCGTAACACATTATCCTCCCAAAAATGAATAAAGACTTGATTCGTTTTGAACCAAGCCTTTATAGATTACTTAAGAATAGATAGCTGACAACATATCACCTATTGCCGAGCGTTCATGGTATATTTTATGTCCCCCACTAGGGAAAGAGGTGCTATCTGATTGAGCCTCTCAAAAGATTTCTCTTTTCATGATTATTATATTCATTTCAAATGAAAAAATCAATATATTTGATAACTTTTTCCAGATAAAAAAGTGTCTTCGACACTTCAACTCCCCTGCCCCTCAATCATGAGGGGTAAGGGGTTTCTTTTTTATTAATAATCATTCATAATAGTCTCATGAGTAATGTATTACAGGATATTTTCAAAGACCATTATGAAGAAATGCTTTATATTTTACATCCACGCAAATCCGTCATCGAAAATGTTGACCGTATGATTAATTGCGGTGATCCATCTTTTGGTGGTGCAATGTACGGTTGTGCTAAATGTGGTACTTTCAAATTCGTTCCATTCCGATGTCACAGTCGTTTCTGTCCTACCTGTGGAACAAAGTATTCCATTGACCGCACTACCTCTATGTCCTTTAAGATAATCAATACACAACACCGTCACTGTGTTTTTACCATTGATTCTGAACTCAGACATTTCTTTTTAGAAAAACGTAAACTCCTTGGTCTTCTTTTTGATGCTGTTCAAAGTGTTATTTTCCGGGCTTTCTATAAAGATAATAAGTCTGAATGTTTTACTCCCGGATTTATTCTTGTTCTCCACACTTTTGGTCGTGACTTAAAATGGAATCCTCACATCCATTGTCTTGTCTCCGAAGGTGGTATTGGCAACTCCGGTCTCTGGCGCTCCAAAAAGCATTTCAACTATACCTTTCTTCGTAATGCATTTCGTACCGCACTTCTTGATCTTATGGAAAAGGAACTTGGTGTTTCCTTCAAGAAAGTGAAAGCGCGTTGTTACCAGGAACACAAACATGGCTTCTATGTCTATGCCAAACCCAACAAATGCAACCCTAAAATCGTCACCAAATACATTGGTCGTTATCTTGGTCGTCCAGTCATCGCAACCTCACGTATAGATCATTACGATGGTGAAACTGTCACCTTTCACTATAACCGGCACGAAGACAACCGGCTTATTACCGAATCTGTTCCTGTTATGCAATTCATTCAGCGGTTGATCCAACACATCCCTGAAAAACATTTCAAGCAGATCCGATACTATGGTCTATATGCTGGAAATCATAAAAATGATTCCAAACTAAATCTTGCCATTGCAAAAGAAAAACGAAAGATATTTCTTTCCTTCAACCGCTGGCGCGACTGTATTTTACATTCCTTCGGATATGATCCTCTTAAATGTCCATGCTGCGGTGAGACCATGACTTTTCTTGACCTTTATTATAATCATCAGCATATTTCTCTGAATGAAATGTACGAAAGGACAATGCACAGATTTCATGCACACTCATCTGCCTGACCACTGTTCATGTTTCTCCGTCTGTGATAGAATAATTTAAAGATCGGAGGTACAAAACTATGTCAAAACATTCAGATGAAATCAGAAATAAATATATAAAAAATCCACCAGAAGGTATGACCGCTGATGACATCCGTCACATGAGTGAGGATGATTTGCTTGATATGGATTACTTTTTAAACGAAGACGATGTGTTTGATAAAGATTTTCCCGGTGCTGAAGGTTTTTATATCTTCTAAAAACTTATCGTTTTTTTGCTATGCCCGCCTCTGTGCGGGCTACTTTTATATCAAGAGTTCTCCAAAGGAGAACTTTCCTATAAAGTGAAAAAAGCCGTCCATTTCTGAACGACTGGGAATAGAAAAGGAACGCCAAAAGTGTACGTTCCGTAGTCTATAAAATATTTAATTTTTCTCTCTGGTGTGCTATCTGACGCCAATTTTGACCCCAAATTTCTGAAAAATGACGATTTTTGATGAACAGCTACAAATTTTCAAAATCCGTGAAACCCTTGTAACTAGGGCGTTACGGGACTATATGAAACTAGACAAAACCAACGTCACAATAACAAGAGGTGAGTGCTATTTTTTTATTAATACACTTTCTTTCATTCTACAACAGCATTTCTTACTTCTTCCACCCACTCCACACTATGACAGCAAAACAGTTCTTCATGCTGCATATTGTGCCTCCGGATATCCGGATTTTTAAAATAAGTAAAATATCGCTTTTCGTATTTTCCCCCCATCCTTGTTGCGTAAAACACATGGATTGTGGTTCCCGGCACATCAATTCCATGCTGGACTTTCGTAACCAAATCGGAATAGAACTGATTATAAATACTCTGTTTCGTAATCCATGGACATCCTCCCTTGTCAATACCGAACATATTTAAGAATCCATCAATCAGTTCTTTCTTTGATTTATCTGCTTTATCTATTTTCTTTTGCATAAATTTAGGCAATCTGCCTGTGTGAACCATTTTATACATAATCGGCACAACTATAGATGACTGGATTCTTGCCATAAATGAGCCTGCCTCATCCATATCACTGCTCCCAATAATCCCATGATCTATATGAATTCTTTTCCGTTGAATCAGAAGAGATACAAAACTTCCTCCAAGGGAGCACCCATACGCTGCTTTTATTCTTCCGCCATAGTTTTTCCTGATTTCCTGCTCAATTTTTTCACATTCATCTTCCATCGATAAAAATTCTGTTTTCTCATTTGGATCAAATCCATCATAAGAAACTGTTACCGTACAAAAATAAGAATGCAACCCATCCAATACATGATCAAAGCTGCTATAAAGGCAACAGGTACCGGGAAATAAAAATATCACAGGTTTACGATTGTCTCCACTTTCATAAAATTTCATCTCTGGTCTCCTTTAAACTTTTCTTACAACGAAATGTGTCCTCATACCTTTGCAGATTTCAAATAATTCTACTTTGGGTTTTGCCTTTCAATTGCATCGTTTTCAAAAACAATCATTACTTCTTTAAAAATGCAAATAGTCCTTTCTTTTCATATAGCTCTGTTTTGATATCTCCTGCTGTATAACCAGTAGTATCAATGACTGTACGGAGAAGATTCTCGTCCAGTGGCTCCTTAGAAAGAATTACCGTCTCGCCCTTAGAATGGGAAGATGACACCTTCTCCACAGAAAATGTTTGCCGGATTGTATCATTGATATGTGCTTCACACATAGAGCATGCCATACCTTTTACTTTCACCGTTGTTTGAATCATTACAACTTCTCCTTTCATTGACTTACATTAATTTCCATCATATGATAGTCTGTACTTACATTTGTTAGTATTTTCTAACCATCATCTTTAAAAAAACCGCATGAAAACAAAACTGTAATTTCACACGGTTTCTTTTCTTATCCATTCAGTATATCACTTTTAAGCAGTTTATCAACCAGATTTTGGTTGTCCGTTAGCGCCATTTTTTGACTAAACGTTTACGACTTCTTCATATTTATGCTATGAACGTTCGATTTCATGTATGAGATTAACCATTTCAATAGCACCAACTGCACAATCGTATCCTTTATTTCCCGCTTTTGTGCCAGCTCGTTCAATGGCCTGTTCAATATTATCTGTTGTAAGTACACCAAACATTACTGGAATACCTGTTTCCAGAGAAATAGAAGCGATTCCTTTTGACACTTCATTACAGACATAATCATAATGACTTGTCGAACCACGAATCACGGCTCCCAGACAGATCACAACATCATATTTACCACTCTTTGCCATTTTTGAGGCAATCAATGGTATTTCAAATGCACCAGGAACCCATGCCACATAAATATCTTCTTCCTTTACATCATGACGAAGCAATCCATCCATAGCACCACCTAATAACTTTGCAGTAATAAATTCATTGAATCTCGCTGCCACGATACCAACCCTTATGTTTTTTGATACCAGTTTACCTTCAAATTCTCTCATCTTTCATTCTCCTCTACTATATCTTAATAATTTAAAATATGTCCCATTCTTGCCTGTTTCGTCTTTAAGTAAAACAAATCATGTACCGTAGCATGCATCTGTATAGGAACTCGCTGTGTAATTTCAATACCAAATTCCGCAAGTTGATATATCTTGTCTGGATTATTTGTCAACAAACGCATACTATGAACTCCCATATCCTGTAAAATCTGCGCACCTATGTAATATTCTCTTTCATCGCCCAAAAAACCAAGCGCTAAATTTGCATCTAAGGTATCCATCCCTTGCTCTTGCAACTCATATGCACGTAATTTGTTAATCAGACCTATTCCTCGGCCTTCCTGACGCATATAAAGCAAAATCCCTCGGCCCTCCTTTTCAATCTGCGTCATGGCTGCAGCAAACTGTTGTCCACAGTCACATCGTAAAGAACCGAATGTATCCCCCGTCAGACATTCCGAATGAACACGACACAGAACATCTTTGCCATCTCCAATATCTCCCTTAACAAGCGCAACATGATGTTCTCCATTTAATTTATTGACAAATCCATATGCTCTGAATTCACCATATTTGGTCGGCATTTTGACCTCTGTCACCCGATCCACCAGTTTTTCATGACATTTGCGATAATTCTGCAGATCTTTGATGGTAATGAACTTGATACCAAATGTTTCTGCCAGACCAAACAGTTCATCCGTACGCATCATCGTTCCATCTTCTCTCATAATTTCACAGCACAGACCACATTCTTTTAACCCCGCAAGGCGACACAAATCCACTACAGCTTCCGTATGTCCCCCTCGTTCTAAAACACCATTTTTCTTTGCAAGCAGCGGGAACATATGTCCAGGTCGACGAAAATCCTCCGGCCTAACGTTTTCATCAACGCATGCCCTTGCGGTGATTGATCGTTCTGCCGCTGAAATCCCAGTACTTGTCGTCACATGGTCAATAGACACCGTAAATGCCGTCTCATGATTATCTGTATTTGTTGCTACCATCTGCGGGATTTTTAATTTTTCTACATACTGCTCCGACATTGGCATACAAATGAGACCTTTTCCATGTGTTGCCATAAAGTTGATATTTTCTGTCGTCGCAAATTCTGCTGCACAAATAAAATCTCCTTCATTCTCCCTCTCTGGATCATCCGTCACCAAAATAATTTTTCCCTTTCTCAAATCCTCTAATGCTTCTTCAATGGTATTAAATTCTTTCATGCTATCCCCTCCTAATACCCATATTTTTCTAAAAATGCTTTTGTTATGTTTGTATGTTGTGATTGTTTTGTCTGTGCAACAACAAACTTTTCCACATATTTTCCAATAATATCTGTTTCCAAATTGACCAAATCTCCTGTTTTCCGTTCTGCCAAAATTGTTTGCTGAACGGTATGTGGAATCGTAGAAACCTCAAACGTATCCTCTTGTAATCTTGCAACCGTCAGACTAATGCCATCTACCGTAATAGAGCCTTTTTCCACAATATAGCGCATAACATTTGTATCTGCCTTTATGGTAAACCAAATTGCATTCTCATCCTTTTTTATGCCACATATTGTTCCAGTTCCATCGACATGACCAGCAACAATATGTCCACCAAACCTTCCATCTGCTGCCATGGCACGTTCTAGATTTACACGGCTTCCCCGAACAAGTCCAGCCAAAGATGAACGATTTAACGTTTCGTGCATAACATCTGCTGTAAACGAATCCACTTTCATATTCGTAACCGTCAGACAAATACCATTCACTGCAATACTATCGCCAATGTTTGTATTTTCTAACACATGTTTTGCCATAATATCCAAAACAGCCGAATGCTCTCCCCTTCGAATTTGCCTTATCGTTCCGATTTCCTCAACAATACCCGTGAACATCTTGCTCCACCTCACTCTCAATTAAGACGTCATCCCCTAGCGAAATAATATGGCTATTTTTTAACCGAATAGCCTCGGATGGAATCTCGATTCCTTCACCTTCGATGGCAGTCTTTGCATCTTTTCCTCCAAACAATTTCGGTGCAATATATGCTTGGACTTTTTGTACAATACCATCAGATATTGCCGCCCAATTTAAGGTTCCACCACCTTCCAGCAAAATACTGTCAATCTTTTTTTCACCAAGCAATTTCATAAGATGTTGCAAGTCCACATGTCCCTCTTTTTTATGAACCTGCAAAATCTGACAGCCTGATTTTTTATATATACGCTGTCTTTCTTGATCCTGACAGCATGTCGCCAGAATCGTAGGTATTTGATTTGCCGTCCGGACAACTTGGGCTGTCACAGGTGTTCGCAGCGATGTATCACAAATAATACGAATTGGATTTTCTCCCCCTTCCACCCTACAGGTAAGCAAAGGATCATCTGCTACTACCGTTCCTACGCCTACCATAATGGCTGTATACCGATGTCTTTGCCACGCCACATGTTGTCTTGCTGTCTTTCCAGTAATCCACTTTGACGCACCTGTTCTGGTTGCTATTTTTCCGTCCATTGTCATCGCATACTTCATCACCACAAAAGGCCTTTTTGTTTGTATAAAGTGAAAAAACACCTCATTTAACTGCCTGCATTCTTCTGACAAAACATGTTCTGTAACAGCAATGCCATGTTCTTTTAAAATCTTTATTCCCTTTCCCCGAACAAGAGGGTTGGGGTCTTCCGAACCAATCACCACGCGCTTGATTCCTGCCTCTATAATGGCATCCACGCAAGGGGGCTGTTTTCCCTGATGACAACATGGTTCCAATGTCACATACATAACCGCCCCTGTTGGATCTTCTACACATTGCGCCAACGCATTTCGCTCCGCGTGTGCCTCTCCATATTTTTGATGCCAGCCTTCCCCAATAATTTTTTCATCTTTTACAATCACTGCTCCCACCATGGGATTCGGTGCTGTAAACCCACTGCCTTTTTCTGCAAGCTGCAGAGCAATTTTCATATAATCGCTGTCTTTCAATTTCCTCACCTCGGCATAAAAAAAGTCCTGAATCTAATATTCAGGACATAAAATCATACGGAAAAAACTTCACATATAAAATGCTCTGGAATAATTCATATTCCAGAGCAGTTATACACAAAAAAACCACATATATCTTCTTTCATCCAGACTATACTGTCGGCTTCGGAATCACACCGAATCATGCCTAACGGCTCGTGGGCTATACCACCGGTAGGGAATCACACCCTGCCCTGAAGATTCTATTCAATTTACAAGCGTAAGTATAGACATCTGACTTACTAATGTCAACACATTTTACTAATCTTTTGCTAATTTTCTAATTCTTTATCCAAAATCTTTGTTTGTTTTGGCATTTCATTCTTCCAGAATATTATTCATATATTCCATCTTTTCTTCTGCCTGGTAGATTAATTTGCTGCATTCCAACAATTCTCCGGTGAAATCTACACCAATATCCTGATAAAGCGACTTATACTTGATATCGTGCTCCAGACTTGCCCACATGTCCATCGCTTCCGTACGAATCTGCACCTCAACCGGTACAAACTGTTTTTTATTCATAAAGTAAACCGGAACACGAATAATCATGTGCAAACTGCGGTACCCATTCTTTTTCGGATTCGCAATGTAATCCTTCATTTCCATAATATGTACATCATCCTGCGCCATCAGACGGTCTCGGATCAGATATACATCCTTGATATATGGACATACCACGCGTACACCGGCAATATCATAAATATTATTGCATGCCACATTCAACGATAAATCCAAATTCTTCTTTTCCAGCTTGCCCACAATACTCTTCATGGATTTTAGTCTTGTATCTATATGATGAATTGGGCAACGTAATCCCCGGTATTTAAACTCATCTTTGATAATATTCATTCTGGTTTCTGTAACATTCATCGCAGCATTGTACATGCGAAGGATCGGATCCATTGTATGCGTAAACTCTTCATGAATATCTGCCATATGGCGCATATCGTCCCCAGCAGATATCGTCGATGTCATCAACTCATAGACTTCAATCTGCTCCTGCACACCATCCACCGTCTGATATGCCGTCGAAACTGTCTCTTGTTCATATGATAACTGTGTCTCATCCAAATTACTGTCCACAGTTTCCTCTGCTTCTTTACTCATATTCTGTTTCCCCGTCTCCCTGTTCTTCTCCATTTTCTGTTGTTTTGTATCTGTCCCCATATTGACAGATTTGATTGCTTGTTTACGTACTGCATTTGCTGTACCTGACATAAGATCAGCCCCCTAACTTACTTCTTCATTATATCCAATTTGCGGTAAAAGAGGGTGAAATTGCTATTAACTTTTTATTAAATATAATTTATAATTGCACTTCCCAGATGTAGTGCAGATTACTACATCTGGGAAGTGCAAATTCACGAAACCTTTGTCGACTTCCCATTGATTTTTCAGACAATTTTGAATATAATGTGAGTATAAACGAAGGGAGGTAATGCATATGTACCCAGTAATAACGATTAGTAGAGAATTTGGTAGCGGTGGTCATAGCATCGGTGAGAAAGTTGCCGCCAAACTCGGTATACCATTTTATGATGGAGAAATTGTAACACGTGTTGCAGAAGAAAGTGGTTATGCCAAGGAATTGATTGAAGATCAAGGCGAATACTCTACCTCTGCGAATAGATGGTTTGATATTTCCGCTGCTAGTGCCATGTATTTTCAAAGTCCACAGGATGAGATTTTCATTGCACAAAAGCGCGTTATTCTAGATTGTGCTGCTGCAGGACCATGTGTCATTGTCGGACGCTGTGCCGATTATATCCTGCGCAGAGAGGATGTTAAATGCTTAAATGTCTTTATTCATTCTGATATGAAGCATCGCACCAAACGTGTTTTAGAGCGCTACGGTGAAATCGAAAATGTTGGCATTGAAAAACGTCTTGCCAAGAAAGACAAGCAACGTAAGACTTACTATAAGTATTACACAGACCAGCAATGGGGTAATTACCGCAATTATGATGTTGCTCTCGATAGCGGTCAGTTAGGTGAAGATACCTGCGTAGATATTATCTGCGAACTATACAACAAAAAATAACATGAATGCATGAAAAAAGTGTATCGAAACGTTTTATTTTCCTCGCGTTTCGATACACTTTTCTATTTGTTATCTTCTATCTCATTGTCTTCTTTCACATTCTCCTGCCAGAAATCTACGGCTTCGCAAATCCAGTTTTCTGCACCGGTTCCTAACCCAAGGCCAATACCATGTGGCAATGCAAAAAATCGACGATAGCAGTACTTAACGTGATGTTTTTCCAATGCATCAACCAAAACCTCTGCATGATGTGATGCCGGCACCAAAACATCTCTGCCACCGGAAAACATATAGGTAGGTGTATAATCATCCGTCACCTGCTTCTGTACGCAAAGAGAATCTCTTTTCTCACGAGTACAGGAACGCCCAAACATATAGATAAATCCACGTTCTGAAAGCCATACACCCATGATTCCTTTCCATATATTCCAATATGGATGATCCAGCCAATGCTGCATATTTGTCCAAGGATATCCCAGCATAATCGTTGCCGGTCTGCGCGTTCCATACTGCTCATAACCATGATGATGGCTGGCATAAATACCAGCTAAATTTCCTCCTGCGGAAAATCCGCAAAGTGCATATCCTTCCGGGTCAATGTTATATTCTTCCTGATGTTCCTCAATATGCTTGATTGCACGCGATACATCTTCCATCGGTGCATACGGTGTACAATTAAAACCGGTACGATATTCCAAGACAAAGACGGTATAGCCCATCTCGTTAAACCTTGCAGCAATTGGATACCCTTCTTCTTTGGTCACACAATGTGCATATCCTCCGCCAGGTAAAATCAAAACATACTTCGTACGCTCTCCTGTATCGTTTGGAAACACACTAAGACGTACGGTTCCTAAATCCTTATCCTCATAAATCTCATCCAGCGAATACACAGGAAGCTGTCGAAATCGTCCCTCCGATGTCAACTGTTTGATACGCATTTTCCCGTATTTCACACCATTGCAAAAATGCTTTACGATATACATGCGAATCACAGAATAGCATGTTTGTACAAGTGTCAAAAACAGGTAAATCACAAACACATTATAAAAAATCTCTCCCCAGTCATTTCCAGGCATAGTTCTTTTCTCCCTTTATAAAATATCGCATAATGTCCGTGTATTATACCACATTTTTCCACAGAAAGAAAGGGCAAGCACTTTGTGTGCCTGCCCCTTGCGTTTATATTGGCTTTCTTTTATTTTTCCTTGTACCAAGCAGTCTCCTTTGGAGTCTTTTTGATAAATGGACGCTTGATTGTCTGTCCAATACCATGTGGAAGAATATATTTCAACTTATCCTCTGCTTTGCGCATAACAGAAGCGTTTGGAATATCTCTTGTAAGCTTGATTGCATCAAATTCACACTTTGTTGTACAAAGTCCACAACCGATACACTTATTTGGATCCACGATAGAAGCACCACAACCTAAGCAACGGCTTGTTTCTGCCTTAACCTGCTCCTCTGTAAATGTCTCTTTCATGTCACGGAATGTAAGCTTACCATCTGTATTCTTCTTGATTGCAGCTGTCTGACGTCCTGTGTTGTCATAGTTTTCAACAAGGATATCCTCTTTATCCAACTCAAGGAAGTAATTTGGATCACGACCAATTGTAAGAGATGAGTGAGGCTGTACATATCTATGAATAGAGATAGCGCCTTCCTTACCACATGCAATCGCATCAATAGCAAATCTTGGTCCATAAAGCATATCACCACCAACAAAAATGTCTGGTACGCTTGTCTGGAATGTAACCTTATCCGCAACAGGAGCTGGTCCTCTGAATTCAACATCTTCGCCTTCTAACAGATCTCCCCAGATGGTAGCCTGACCTACAGAAAGGATTACATTGCTACATGCAATTGTCATAGTCTCATTCTCATCATACTGAGGATCAAAACGTCCTTCTGCATTCTTAACCTGTGTACACTTCTTGAATACAATACCTGTTACCTTGCCATTTTCTGTAAGGATTTCCTTTGGTCCCCATCCACCCTGAATGAGAATACCTTCAGATTCTGCAAGTTCAATTTCTTCTGGAAGTGCTGGCATGATATCACGTGTTTCCAAAGAAACCTGTGTTACCTTAGATGAGCCGCAACGTACTGCTGTACGAGATACGTCGATAGCAACGTTACCACCACCGATAACAACAGTATCACCAGAAAGCTGGTATGATTCATCATCAATAACGGTATGTAAAAGATCTACACCCTTCATTACGCCTTCTGCATCTTCACCAGGTACGTTAATACCACGTCCCCCCTGGCATCCGATTGCAATGTAGAATGCCTTATAACCTTCTTCACGAAGCTGCTTTAATGTAATATCCTTACCTACTTCTACGCCAAGACGAATATCTACGCCCATATCGCGAAGTACATCAACTTCTGCCTCAACAACATCCTTTTCCATAACGAAAGAAGGAATACCATATGTAACCATTCCACCTGGTTTCTTATTCTTATCAAATAAGGTTGGCTTGTAACCTTTTTCTGCTAAGTAGTATGCACAAGAAATACCAGCTGGACCTGCACCAATGATTGCTACCTTCTCATCAAAGTCACCTAAGATCTTTGGAACAACCTTTTCAGGTACATAATGCTTATCAGCCTTAAGATCCTGCATAGCAATAAATTTCTTTACTTCATCGATAGCAATTGCTTCATCGATTGTTGCACGTGTACATGCATCCTCACAACGTCTGTTGCATACATGACCACAGATTGCTGGAAGTGGATTGTACTTCTTAATCAATGCAAGAGCTTCTTCGTATCTGCCCTGTGCAGCCATCTTCAAGTAACCCTGTACTGGAATATGTGCTGGACATGCTGTCTTACATGGAGCTGTACCAGTCTTATGTGTGTTGATACGGTTAATATCACGGTAATCTTCTGTCCACATATCCTCGCTCCACTTCTGCTCTGTTGGAAGTGGCATCTTAGGATAAATAACTTCTGATCCATCCTTCTTGCAAAGCTTCTGTCCAAGTGTTGCAGCACCTGCAGGACAAACTTCAACACAGCGTCCACAAGCAACACAGTTATCTTTTACAACGTGTGCTACATATGCAGAACGTGAAATATTTGGTGTGTTAAACAACTGAGATGTACGAAGAGCATAACATACGTTGATGTTACAGTTACAGATTGCAAAAATCTTTTCTTCGCCATCGATATTTGTAATCTGATGAACAAATCCATTGTCCTCAGCCTTCTTTAAGATCTCTAATACTTCTTCTTTTGTGATATAACGTCCACCCTTGTTTGTCTCAACAACATAGTCAGCCATATCACCAACTGCGATACACCAGCCTTCTGGATCGTCTCCACAGCCTTCATCATATGTCTTACGTGACTTTCTACATGAACATGGGCTGGCAGCGTATTTTCCATCATATTTATCTAACCAGTATGAAATGTGTTCAAGAGAAGATGAATTATTCTCCATGCTGATAGCATTCTCTACAGGAATTACGTGCATACCTACACCTGCTCCACCTTCTGGAATCATCTGTGTAAGTCCCTGTAATGGAACACGGCTCATACGTTCAAAGAACATACCCACTTCTGGATGTGCCTTCAAAACTTCATCGTTCATGTTACCAAATTCTGCTGAACCTGGTACATACATAGGAACTACCCACTGCTTATCATGCTGTGGATTCTCATAGTTCCACTCGATAACGCCATTATATGACATCTCTTCTAACTGCTTTAACAGTTCTTCTTCTGAATATTCTGGGCAGAGAGCCTTCATATCAGCAAGTGTTCTTGGTTTACGTTTCTCCATCTTAAGACCAATTTCACACTGCTCATCTGTGATGATATTATAAAGTCCCCAATATTCCGGACTGTCTGTCTGGATATCTTCCTTACCTGTCTTTACAGCAGCACGGTCTGTTACCATCTTTGCAAATTTTGCAAGTGACTCACGAAATGGTGCATTTTTCACCTCTTCGATATAATAACCTGCTCTGACATCAACCTTATTACGGTCCTTCTCCAATGAATAAGGGGTCATTAAATACTTTTCATCCTTATTTCTGTCCATACTTTCCTCCTCTTTCTTATCCTTCATAATCCTTATTAATTATTTTGCCAGTCCGATACTTCTTTACGAAGCCAATCGCACCATGCATCAAATCCTTCGCCGGTCTTTGCTGAAGCAAAGATTACCTGTGCATTTGGATTTAATTTCTTAATACGCTCTTCCACTGCCTCTTTTGAAAAATCATCGAAGACACTCAATGTATCACACTTATTGATCAATACGACATCACAAATAGAAAACATAAGTGGATACTTCAATGGCTTATCGTCTCCTTCTGGAACCGACAAGATCATTGCATTCTTTACGCTTCCAGTGTCAAACTCTGCCGGGCAAACCAAGTTGCCAACATTCTCTAATACAACCAGATCCAAATCATCCGTGCCGAATTCACGAATACCCTGTCTTGTCATATCTGCATCTAAATGACACATGCCGCCAGTATGAATCTGAATGGCTCTTGCACCGGTCTCTGCAATCGTTGCAGCGTCTACATCAGAATCAATATCTGCTTCCATGACGCCAATGCGCATCTCATCTTTTAAACGGGAAATCGTCTGACGAAGTGTGGTCGTCTTACCTGCCCCCGGCGAAGACATCAAGTTTAAAAGAAACGTCTTTTCTTTTTTTAATTCATCTCGAAGCTTTGCAGCATCTGCATCATTGTCCTCAAAAATACTGCGCTTTACTTCGATAATCTTGTAATCTTGCATTTATTCTCCTCCTCATAAATTTATCACACACCCCACTCACCAAAAGCCTCGCCTCGTTAATTTTTTGACAAAACAGAGTCTAAAAGGGACGCATAAATATCTAAAATTATGGTAACGTAAAATCCGGCACATTTCAACAAGATTTGCCTCATTCAAATGCGCCGGATATGTTCTTATTTGCGTACAACTCCTCACTCGTTTTCACGTTGAGGAATAATGCCTCACCCTTGATTTTTTGGGGTTTCTCATTTTCCTATAGCACAATAGGAATTATCTCATCAAATGGCATCTAAAGCCTGTGCTAAGTCTGCAATCAAATCACGTTTATCTTCAATACCACAACTGATACGAATCAATTCCGCAGGAACGCCTGCCTCCTTTAATTGTTCGTCACTCATCTGACGATGTGTGCTTGATGCCGGATTCAAACAACATGTTCTTGCGTCTGCCACATGGGTTTCGATTGCTGCAACTTTCAAGTGTTTCATAAACGTGCTTGCTGCGCTACGTCCACCGACAAGACCAAACGATACCACGCCACAGCTTCCATTTGGCAGATATTTTTCTGCCAATGCATGATATTTATCTCCTGGCAAACCACAATAATTTACATAGGCAACCTTTGGATGTTTTTCCAAAAACTCTGCCACTGCCTGTCCATTCTCACAATGACGTGCCATACGTACATGCAGGCTTTCAAGACCAAGGTTCAAAATAAATGCGTTTTGCGGACTTTGGATCGAACCAAGATCACGCATCAGTTGTGTCGTACATTTTGTAATAAAAGCACCTGCATTGCCAAAACGCTCCACATAGGTCACGCCATGATAACTCTCATCCGGTGTACAAAGTCCCGGATATTTATCTGCATACTTCATCCAATCAAAATGTCCGCTATCTACAATCGCGCCGCCTACACCTGCGCCATGACCATCCATATATTTTGTCGTGGAATGCGTAACAATATCTGCTCCCCACTCGAATGGACGACAGTTGATTGGTGTAGCAAATGTATTATCTACAATAAGTGGAACGCCATTTGCATGCGCCACTTTAGCAAACTTTTCAATATCCAAAACGGTAAGCGCCGGATTTGCAATTGTCTCACCAAACATAGCCTTTGTGTTTGGCAAAAAGGCTGCCATCAGTTCTTCCTCCGATGCACCTGGATCTACAAAGGTCACATCGATTCCCATACGTTTCATTGTCACTGCAATCAGATTATACGTTCCACCATAAATACTAGTAGATGACACAATATGATCTCCTGCACCACAGATATTAAACAATGCAAAAAAATTAGCCGCCTGTCCACTGCTGGTAAGCATGGCTGCAGTACCGCCTTCTAACTGTGCAATCTTTGCTGCCACATAATCATTGGTCGGATTTTGCAAGCGCGTGTAAAAGTATCCTTCCGCTTCCAAATCAAACAGTTTTCCCATATCCTCACTTGTGTCGTATTTAAATGTCGTACTCTGAATGATTGGGATCTGACGTGGTTCACCATTGCCCGGTGTATATCCACCTTGTACACAAATCGTATTTTTCTCCATTGTTTCCTCTCTCCTTGCTGTTATGAGCACTTAGATGATAACGAGTTGATAGACCATGTTAGCATCTTACGTGCGATACATACTTGTCCCTAGATGAGAACAAGTTTGCGATGTCCAGTTCCTATTTTATACTAGGATTTCTTCACTGGCAAGACGCTAGATGCTATTCTCCTTTTTTCTTTTCCACGATCCCCCTCGTTTTCTCCAAGCGACGAATCCATGAGATATCACAGATTTTTTTAAGAAACGACATCTGCAGATGTGTCACGTATGCCGTGAATTTTACAAATGGCTTTTGGCACAAAAGCCAGACAGTTCCAATGGATGCTTCAAATAAAATCGCATCTTCCACAATTTCCCCCATGCTCTGATACCACGTTTCACCTCTACGGAACACAGCAAAAATCAAACCATGGAACAAATACACTGCCATTGTTTTTGTTCCCAGAGACGAAATACTGTTTTTTGCCCCCGGAATCATAATAGCCACAATGTAAATCATCACATAGGAAATCAGATAGCATACAGCACGCAATGCAATCCCCATCGGTACGGACAAGCCTAAATACTCATAATCGTATCGTCCGTAAAAAATCTTGATAGAAATACGATCGCTCACTGCAACCCATGCCAAAAAAGCGTTGAGCAGCAAAAAGAGTCCAAAAGCCTGCATGCGTGTAATCTTCGCGCGTATACGATCAATCCGCTCGCGATCCAGATGAATCCCCAGTAAAAAGAACGGATAAAACGTGAACATACGTGGTAACGTCAGATAATTGTCATCCAAAGAAGATGCTCCAACAGACAGCCCTATTGCAAAGGCAATCCAAATATGCCCCGGTATCTTTTTAAACCACGGCGTGATCACCTTCCACATAAACATTGCAAGCAGATACCATAACGAAAATTTTGGGTACAAAAGAGCCAGCTCCGTATCTCTCCCCAAAATAAAGGTATACAGAATATAATATAAAATCTCAAACACAAGGTAGGGCACCAAAAGTTGCTGTACCAACTTATAGATGCCCTGTGTCTTTTTCGAGAAATAACCAGATATAAATACAAACGCCGGCATATGGAAGGAAAAAATAATCCACTTCATTGTTTCCATCATGACATTGTCATCCGAAGCCACCTCAATAAAATGTCCCACGACGACCAATACAATGAGAAACGCCTTGTAATTGTCAAATAAATAGTCTCTCTCTTTCATGTTGTATCTAATTCATTTTATGCTTCTGCAATTGCACTTGCCAAAGCCTCCATAGCCTCCATATCCGATTCTTTTAACGTAGAACGAATGGTAACGCTTGGTTCTACCACAGTCACATCCTTGAAGGTATCTACAATTGCACGCATTGCTTTATTTGCACATGGTGCCCAGGAACCGTTTTCTACCAAACCAATGGTGCGTTTCTGGTATGCTTTTGCCTGTAAATGATGTAAAAAGTCCTCCATACAAGGGAATACACCGCCATCATAACTTGCACCGCAAAGAACCATACGGTCATAACGGAATGCGTCCTCAATCACCTCAGCCATATCTTCTCTGGAAAGATCACTGACAACCACTTTCTCTACGCCTTTTTCACGAAGCATTTCGCCCAGCTTCTCCGCAACTTTTGCAGTATTTCCATGAATTGACGCATATGCTACCAAAACACCTTTGTTTTCCGGTTCGTATTTGCTCCAGGTATCATACAAGCCAATATAATATCCCAGATTTTCTTTTAAGACAGGTCCATGCAGCGGACAGATTGTCTGTATATCAAGTGTCGCAGCCTTTTTCAAAAGTGCCTGCACCGGATTACCATACTTGCCGACAATATTAAAATAATATCTACGTGCTTCACATGCCCAGTCTGCATCCTCTGTCAGACCTAATGCGCCAAATTTACCGAAGCCATCTGCTGAGAATAGCACCTTTTCTGCGGATTCATAAGAAACCATAACTTCCGGCCAATGTACCATCGGTGCCATCACAAATGTCAGGGTATGTATTCCAAGAGACAGGGTATCTCCCTCTTTCACGATCAACTTTTCACAGTCCATAACACCTTCCGGGAAAAATTGTGGTAACATTGCAAATGTCTTTGCATTTCCTACCAAAGTAACTTCCGGGAACAATTCTACCAATCTTTCGATACTGCCTGCATGATCCGGTTCCAAATGAGAAATCACGAGATAATCAACCTGACGACCTGCCAAAGTATCCAAAAGATTCTTCTCCCACTCCACTGCACCTCTGGCGTCTACCGTGTCCATCAGGGCTACCTTTTCATCTAAAATCAAATAAGAATTATAAGAAACACCCTCTGGTACTACATACTGACTCTCAAACAAATCAATTGTGGTATCATCCACACCAATATAACGAATTGCATCTGAAATTGTAACTTTCATATGAATAACCTCCTGCTCTTTTTATTTACACATGTATCTTATAAAAAAATGCATAAAAAGACAAGTTTTGTTTTCTATTTTTATTGGCGCAATTCTCTTATTTTTTCATCAACAAGCGCATTATATTGTTCTGCAAGCGTGTCCCATGACGCATACGCTTTTTCTCCCCGATGATCCGGCAGAGCATACTGCTCTTTTAAATAAGTTCCAAGGACATTGCTTACTTTCTCCGCTCCTGAAACATTCAGATGATCTCCTTTGTCCAGACAGTCTGTTTTCCAGTCAATACCAACATTCGTATTTGTGTCGTTCAAATTCAGATAGGACAATCCATTGGCTGCTGCATAGGATGCGATTGCATCACAACGCGCTGTATTATAATTATGTGGTGATGGCACGCTCACAAGCACAAGCTCGGCGTGATTTTTCTGACATAAAGCAATTATTTTTTGCATATATACATCAATCACCGACTTGACCTCTTCTAAACTCATACGTGAATCCATATAGGTATCTCCATGTTTATATATGGTTTTGTCTGCACGCACCAGATAGCCATTAAAATCCTGCTCTCCATATTTCTTTCCAAACAAAAGCGGTTTCCATACATCATGATACCGGAAAATCGGGAAAAAACGGTTACCCTGTTCCGAGAGCGTAGACTTAATCTCTTCGCTTTTTCCACGGACGCGAAACAGCGGTCCTGTCTCCAGGACAACCACCTTCGGTTTCTGGTGCTCAAATGCTGTTTCCAGCATCGAATACGTCTCCTGCATCTTTTGCCCCGACTGTCCACAAACATAGGATGTCAGGCCCTCATCTTCCCACATTTGCATCGGAGAAATGGCACTGTAACTCAAGCTATCTCCCACGACAATCACATCCAGTGAGTTTTCCGGCTGCCTTTGAATCTCAATCATACTTTTGTTGCGGCTTTGAATCAAATTCTCATCCTGCATAGACACATAGGAAAGTGCCCCGGATGCGCCAAAAATCAACGACACCAGAATCACAAAAAAGATGGTGTTTTTAAAAGCCTTTGTTTTTGTCATACGTTTAAAATCCTGCATAAATCAAATCCACCTGTTGATATCCCACACCATATGCGCCAAATAAAATAACCGCAAAAATCAGTGCATAATAAAGTCCCCAGCGCAATGGCACACGCATAGCAGCAATCTGTTCCAGACTTATCTTCTGCTTTTCCCGTAAATGACCAATCACGCCTACTACAATACATCCCATAACAATAACAACATAGTCTGCCACATCCAGTCCCATGCGAAGCAGCGTACCATCCCAGAGTCTTTGTGGTGCTAACTCTTTAAAAATGCTGGCGAACATGGCAAAACCCGCCGTCAGTGTATTGGCACGGAAGAACAGTTCCCCTGTAAAAATAATCAACCATGTCTTTGCGATGCGAAGCACATTCCACCAGTGTGTCTCTTCACTCACTCCTGTTTTCGCATAAAAATGTTCTTTCAACGGTTCTAACGCCACTTCCAAAAGCAGAATCACAAAATAGTACATACCATAGAAAATATAATTCCACTGTGGTCCGTGCCATAATCCATTAAAAAGCCATACCGGAAACAATGCAATCGCAGAACCAACGAGCTTTGTCATATATTTTCCCACATGCGCTTTTCCAAATTTGTTCCATTTACGCATAAAAGGAGAAACAGATACGGGATAAAAGACATATGTCTTAAACCATACTCCCAACGTCATATGCCATCTGCGCCAGAATTCTGCTGCACTTTTTGAAGCGAACGGCTGGTTAAAATTCTCCGGCAGCGTCACGCCAAACATCTGCCCGCTGCCAATCACGATATCCATGCATCCGGAAAATTCCATGTACAACTGCACGGCATAGGAAACCGCAGCCACAATCACAATTGCACCACTATAATTCGCATAGTGATCAAATACTTCGGTGACCAAATAGTAGAGACGGTCTGCGATAATCATTTTCTTAAACAGTCCCCAAAGAATCCGAATGGAACCTTTCGCTAAGTTTTCAGAGCGCAGTGGGTTTCCACTCCACAAAGCGTCAGCTGTCTGGGAATACATGGCAATCGGTCCTTCCATAATCTGTGGAAAAAAGCCTAGGAAAAGCGCCACCTTGCCCAAATGGCGTTCTGCTTTGATTTTGTCCCAATATACATCTGCAAGATAGCCAATGGCCTGCAACGTATAAAAGGAAATGCCAATAGGGACTGCCAATTTTTTTGCTGTCAGTGCCATATTACTTTTTCCAAAAAATGCCAGCATTCCATTTACATTTTCCACAAAAAATCCCGCATACTTTAAATAACCAAGGATGCCAAGAAGCACCCCTATGCCCAAGAGCAAAACCCGCTTTTGCTTTTTCTTATATTCCAGTTTCGTCTGTTTTTTCCAGGCGCGCCACTGCGCATCTGAAAGAACTTCCTTTTGGCTGCTGTTTTTTTCTAAAACCTGCTTCTCATCACTTTTGATCCGCTCCAGCCATAAGCCAATATAATGTGTAAACAATGACGTTACCATCAGAACAAGCACGAGTTTTTTACTAAACGTCCAGAAAAATGCATAGCCGGCAAGAAGCAAAATACACCAGCGCTTTTTTTGCGGCGTCAGCTGATATGCAAGCAGTACAAGCGGTAAAAATAAAAATAAGTATGTCACTTCATGGTATGCCATCTTAACTCTCCTGTAATCTTGTTACCATCGCATAGATTGCTTTTACAGAGTTAAAATTCTGCGGTACAATTTCAGATGCTTCGATTTCGATATCAAACGCTTCTCCCAATTCTGCTACAAGAGAAATCACACCAAATGAATCTAAAATACGATCGTCAATCAATCCCTCTTCCTTTTCCCAATCAATACTATCATCCATATCATTTAAAATTGTAAGTAATTCTTCCATTTTCATTTCCTCTTCTTTCTGTAGTTCTATTTTACTTTTACATATTCAGGTCGTATGTCTCGCAACGCGCGCGCAGCTGTTCAAAGCCATTGACAGGATCATATAAAACAACCGCTGGAAGTACGTGACTCAAAAAAAGTGCCATCCCTTCTGTAACTGCATAGGCTCCGGTATGTTCAAAAATAATCACACTGCCCACGCGCAAATCATCAATTTTTATATTTTGTATGAGCACATCATTGCCTGTGCAAAGTTCTCCACAGATTGTCCAATCCTGATAAATCCCCCGAGATCCCTGTGGTCGAATCGTCACATGTGGCTGATACATTCCCCGGATCTGCCCGTCGTAATTCATCTGGTGCATTCCACCATCTACAATGCAATAGTTATGGTCTTTGGAACGTTTCGTATCTTTTACGGTCGTAATGTAGTAGCCACAATCCGCCACAAATGCACGCCCCATTTCCAGTGTCACTTTTCCTTTCCAGTGCAGTTCTTCCAACTGTTCCTTAATCCCCTGAAGCGTCTCTTCTCTTTCATCTTCCTGTCTTGCGAAATAAGGGACAGCCAGCCCCGAACCATATTCCAGTTCCGCTACTTCATACCCTGTTTTTTCTTTTAAGGTTGTAAAAAATGCATCCAGATAACGCAATTCTTCCCGTATCTTTTTCATCTTTTTTTGTGTTCCTGAAAAATAGTGGATGCCACAGATTTCTAACAGGTTTTTATCCTGTTCTAGCTCTACGATATTGGTAAGTGTTTCCTCATCCATGCCAAATTGATTCCCACTGGTCAATCGCAAATAGACTGGAACCATCTGTCCTTCCGTTCTTGCCCACTCCGTAATCACCGCATACTGATTAAGAGATTCAATTGTATAATGACACCTTCCACCGTACGTATCTAGGATTTCCCACAAGTCATCCCGGTCTTTCATTACACCGGATATCAGCAGTTTTTCCGGGGCGATTTCTTTCTCTTTGCAAATACGGAATTCTCCCATGGAGCACACTTCAATGCGCTCCACTTCCTTTGCCATGATATGCACCAAAAACGGATTGGCTTTCATGGCATAACAAAGATTTCTGTTTTCTCCTATTTTGCTTTTTATATTTCTTGCTGTTTTCCTCGCCTGTCCTACATCAAATACATACGTCGGCGTTCCAAAACGAAGAATTGCTTCATCCAGAACTGCGGTATCTAAGCGCTCTGCACGTTCAAATATTTCTTGTTCTCGCATATATGTCATTTCTCCTGTGTTGTTATTTTTCTTATTTTTTCCTTATGCAGACTCCAGAATTTTCTTAAAATAAGCCCGGTCTGTCTTTCCATTTTTATTGAGCGGAAATGTATCTGCCTGGATGAATTTTCGCGGAACCATATACTCCGGCACACGCTCTTTCAGCGCCTTACGGATTTCTGTGCTTTTCACATCGCCCAGATAAAACGCAACAATACGGTTATGTGAGACATCCATCAGACAACAGGATCGTTTTAAGTTTGGCACAAGATCCATGGCCTGCTCAATTTCCTCTAATTCAATACGATGCCCCATGTGTTTGATTTGAAAATCTTTACGACCGGAGAAATAAAGTTTTCCGTCCTCATCAAAATAACCCAGATCTCCCGTACGATAAAAGCGCTCCTTATTTGGTATCACAGCACCTGTTTGCGTTTTCCATCCTTCTGCTGCATCTACATAGCAAAAGCATTTCTCCGTTTCTGTCTCGTTATGATAATACCCATTTGCAAGAGATTCTCCACTCACACAGATTTCTCCCTGTACTCCCGGTGTTGTAACCGGATTTTGATTTTCATCTAACAAAAATACCTGTCGTCCGGCAAATGCTTTTCCAATCGGCAGCTTCTCTCCGTCTTCCATCACATGGTCTATCACCTGATATGTACAATTGCATGTAATTTCTGACGGACCATACAAATTGACAAACATAGCCTGTGGCAGTGCTTCCTGCCATAATTTCAATTGTTTTCCCGGCATAACTTCACCACTAAACATCACACGTTTGATCTCGGTAGGTATGCGGTATCGAAAACCGCCCAAAGAAGATATAATGGTAAGCGCCGATACCGCCCATGTCAGATTTGTGATATGGCGTTCACACAGATAATCCAAAAGTAGTGGAGGTGCGGCAAAGTAAGTACGTGGTATCAGCACCAGTGTTGCCCCAGTCATCACACAACTGTAGATATCCTTCACGGATACATCAAAATCAAATGGTGCCTGATTGCCCAGACGATCTTCTTTTGTAATGCCGAATGTATGGGTAAAATGTGTGATAAAATCAATCACTGCACCATGGCTTACGGTAATTCCCTTTGGCATTCCTGTGGAACCTGATGTAAAAATGCCATAAAGAATATCTGTCGGTTTGCTTTGTTCACGAATCTTTTGCAGCTTGATTTCCCCGACCAGATTCTGCCATGGTTCCTCTTGTTCACTTTCATAAGAAAAAAGTGTTTCCTCCGTAATGATCAACTGTGGTTTTAATACGGAAAAGATGCGCTGTATACGTTCTTTTGGCTGTGTCGGATCCACAATGACATAAAAGCCACCCGCATATAAAACGCCAAACATCAGTACTAATGTCTGTGTGCTTTTTTCCGAAACAATGGCAACGGCATCCTGCCTATGTATCTTTTCGCACAAAGAGGCACCTATTGTTTTTGCCCGGTATACCAGCTCCGCCCATGTTAATGATGTGTGCTCATCTTCCACCGCCACACGTGTCGGATATTTCATTGCTGTCTCTTCCAAATAATCCAAAACATTTTTCATCTTTTTGTCCTTTCCTCGCTGCTGTTTATCATTAGACGCTGTAACACATGTTTTGTTACAAATTTTTTCCATCTCAAGTATACTTTAATGTTCTAAATGCAATTCTTAAGTTTTCTAAATTTTTTTATAAAAGAAAAAAGCCACAACAGATATGTTTTTCTTACATATCCATTGTAACTTTTTGACGTTTAAGATTCAATGAGACAAGTGTTTAAGATTTCATTAAGAAATGCTCATGGAATTTAACAATACATATCATGGTCAGATTTGAAATTTAATACCTCTTCGTTCAGAGTAACTCCAAATTCTTTTCCAATCTGACGAAGCTGATCATCTTCTATGACTTGGTTTGGTTTTTTACCTCCATTTGCTGCAAGCGCAATGGCAGCGATTTCTGCTGCTTTTTCGATGGTGTGCATCAGTCCAAATGCAATATCAAAATTAGGTCCTGACACAAAGAGTCCATGGAAAGCCCAAATAGCCGCTTCATACGTTTCCATCATCACACAGGTAGCTTTTGCTATCTCTGAGCCGCCCGGCACCATCCATGGCACAACGCCTACGCCGCCTGGGAATACAACACAGCACTCCGTAGCACTCTTCCAGAGCATTCTTGTAAAGATCTCTGATTTCAGAGGGAGCACATAGGTCAGCGCTATTACATTCGGTGTATGCGCATGGTAAATCACTCTGTTCTCACCATTTGTCACTCTCTTACGTATCGAGTGATTCATAAAATGGGTTGGAAATTCTGAAGTTGGTCTACCGCCTTTTTCCAGTCCCCATACGATTCTGTAACTGTCCCCGCCATCATTAATCTCAACAATACAGATATTATTTTGCGGTTCCAAATCTACATTACGAAGGAACTTTCCACTTCCTGTAGAAATAAAATATTCGTTTTTCAGATTATCCGCCTGTACATCCATTTTCACCCAGTCTCCCGGTGTCTCTTTAAAATACGGAGAACACTCTTGTACATCTTCCTCTGTCATTCGATATGTGAGATTTCCGCCATTTCTCTCATGCCATCCTTGACGAACGCCATCTCCACACATGCGAATATAATCTTCCATACATTTCACACCAAATATACTGTTCATATAGTCCATCCTTTCTATGCCAGAAAAAACATTATCTACAGATAATATCTACAGGTACATTTAATATTTTAGCAACCTTTAAAATAGTGTCAATATGCTTTCCAACGGCTGCAGCCATGTGGTGTGTAGGACCTGCCTCACTCCATCTGTTGCAGAATTCCCTTGCCCCTATAGAGAAGCGTGTTCTCATATTTGTATCTCCGAAGGTAAAAATTGGTCCATCCTCATTTACGCCTTCGGCAACTACAAATTTAAAATGTCCATCCATATCCTGTGTAATTCCAAGATATGTCACATCGCCTGTTGGTGGGTAAAACTGTGTAAGATAGCCGCCTCCTGTCTTTCCATGGAACACATCTACTATTTTCATGGTTGGTTTCTTCGCCTGCGAAATCGCAGCATCCCCTGAACCGGAATGACCAATAATGCATATGTCTTCATTAAAATCAATCGAGTACATTTCCGAAAGCTGGCCTGTTCCGGCGATTGTCTTTAAAATACTCATAGCCATGGCAACCTTAATATCACCTTCTACTGCACAGGCTGTTCCCTGTTTAATCAGCATGGAGAATGCAGGAATCAGCATACTATCAAGCTTTCCGGCAACGCCCTGTGAAAATCCATCATAATGGGAAGCAACCAGTGCCAAGTCCTCATCCTTTACCCACTGTTCAAATGCGACAACGTATTTTGCCATATCCCATACTTTTTCAATGGTTCCGCCGCCCTCAATATCGAAGGTATCTAAAATGTCCTGCGCCTTTGCTCGGATCGCATCTTCATCTGTTATGTCATCGGCGATTGCCCACATTTTTTCCCAATCAAACTGCTTTGTGTAAAGACCCATTCTGTTGTACAGATTTGTCTCATCAATATATAAATCCATCATGCCCGGATATGGTCTGCCAATCTGCGCAATATTTGTATAACGGAATCTTCTGCGAACCTGTGCTGCCTTACACCATTCTTCGAGTTCGTGAGCCACATACGCATCTCCACCTTCTACAACACCAGTAATAACTGCATGTCTTTTTCCTGCTCTCTCTAAATCTGCAACCATTTCTCCTACAGCACCGCAGGCATAAAGTTCACCAAGCCACTTTGGCGTGTCTGTGTTTGCGTAGTCCGGAGCTTTCAATTTCTGTACATTTACCAACACTACCGGCACATCCAAATCCCTTACTGCCGGAAGCATATTGTAGCTTGTAGCATATGTAAGAAGCTGCAGAATCACAAGATCTACATCCGCTGCTCTGAATTTATCACCTGCTGCCATAGAAAGTTCTTTTGTTGTAACGATACCGCCATCAATTACCTCTACTGTGTCAGGAATCGTCTTTTTAAATGCTTCATACTGTGCCTCAAATTCCGGCACCAGGGAAGGGAACTGTGGCAAATATGCTCCCAATGCAATAGAAAATACACCAACTTTTGCTTTTGTTTCAACTAACATATCTTATCCTCCTAAAATTCATATTTGTTTATCTTGAATGAATGAAAAATACATTCTCTTGCACTTTTTAAATCTGCAAGTTCTCCGGCTGCAATCATCTGTGCCGCAACATTACCAACTGCCGTGGCCTCTGTAGGTCCGGTATACACCGTTTTTCCACATGCTTTCGCAGTCAGTTCATTTAAATAGACCGCGTTGGAACCGCCACCTACTATATGAATACAATCATATTTTTTGCCGGTAATTTCTTCTATTTCGTTCATCGTATCCGCGTAACATTTTGCCAGTGAATGGTAGATAACCGCTGCAACCTCCGCTATGCCCTCCGGAACCTGTTGTCCTGATTCCTTGCAGGCATCCTTCACTTCTTCCGTCATGTTTTTTGGAGCAAGAAATCTATCGTCATTTGCAGGCACAATGGAAGTAATGGTCGTCTTGGATGCCATGGCACATATATCCGCATAGCTCATATCATCCGCAATTTCCTTCTTCGCTGAATTAATCATCCACATACCCATGATGTTTTTCAAATATCGGAACCTGTAATCGTACCCACCTTCATTGGTAAGGTTTTTCTCCATGCTTTCCTTCGTACAGATGGCTTCTTTTAACTCTGTTCCCATCAAAGACCATGTACCTGAACTGATATATAAAACATCTTCCTCATTACTCGGAACCGCCACAACCGCAGAACCTGTATCATGCGTTGCCGGAAGAACCACTTTACAGCAAAATCCTACTTTCTTCTGTATTTCTTCGGTCAGTTCTCCCACGATGGCTCCGGGAAGTTTGATCTGTGTAAAAATATCTCTGGGAAATCCCAACATATCAATCAGTTCAAAATCCCACTCTTTTGTCTCTGGATGCAAAAGCTGTGTTGTAGATGCATTTGTATACTCTGTCACCTTTCTTCCGGTCAGCAGGAAATTGAAATAATCCGGAATCAGAAGCATTGTTTTTGCATCTGCTAATTCCTGTGGTTTTTTCATCTTCACTGCCATCAACTGATATATGGTGTTAAAGATCTGCTTTTGAATCCCGGTTCTCTCATACAACTCATCCTGTGAAATCACTTTGTATACTTCTTGATCCATCCCCTTGGTTCTGCCATCTCTGTAACCCACCGTCTTTCCAATCAGATGATCCTCTTTATCCAGCAAAGCAAAATCTACAGCCCATGTGTCTATTCCCATACTTACAGGAATTTTTCCAAGTTCATAGCACTTTTTCATTCCGGTCAGAATATCTTCAAATAGTTTTTGACTGTCCCAGACTTTTTCTCCGTCCACTTCCACCATCCCATTTGAGAAACGATAAATCTCTTCCAGAATGATTTTCCCGTTTTCTAAATGTGATAAAATATGTCTTCCACTGGAAGCCCCAATGTCTACTGCAAGATAATATTGCATAAAAACCTCCCTTTTCTTCGCACATAATGTATACCATTATAGTAACAATCTCTCACAAAGAATAAAGGACACCTTTTGTCTGAAAAAGTGTCCTTATTTGTATGGGCGGTTTTCATCTTATCGTTGCTAAGAGACAACTCCCTTAATTCTTTCAACGACCGTTCCATTCTTTTCTAAAACCAACCATGTAAGCACCGGAACCATAATGCAAACTAACACACTGATTCCTACTGCAAATAAAAGTGGAAGTATTGGTACTGCAAACGCAACATTATGATAATTCATCGATTCATAAAGAAGGTACGTTACTCCCATTCCTGCTGTTAGCGTAACAAACCATGCGCCACCTGCATAGAGCATTCCTTCCCTGACTAACATGCCAAGAAGCTGTTTTCTGGTCATCCCGATACTTTCCATAATGGAAAGCTCCGCCATACGGCTCTGCACATTGACTACAAATGTATTCATATAGTTCATAATTCCGATAAAAGCCAGAATCAGGACAATCCCCATTCCCACCTGTGGCATATTACCCTGTGCTTTTTGAATCTCATCTGCCTCTTCGATTTTAGATTCCCACGAAAAATCCTTCGCGTTTTTGTTTTTCTCTAACAAAGCTACGATTTCATTCTCTGTTTCTCTATCGTATTCTTTTTGATATTTTATGCTGGTCTTTAACGTAATTGGATTATTCGCAAATGTCTGCACCACCTGATCACTCGTTATAATTGTCGGTGGATATCCAAGAAGTGCCGTATAATAATTCTCATCCGTAACTCCTTCTATAATAAAAGTTTTTGTCGTTTGTTGATCTTCATACAAAGCACATGTCACATTTTTGCCTATGATATCAGCATCTGCGAAATCCAAACCATTCCGGTAAATAATACATGCTTTTCCAGAAAGAAAATCCTCTTTCTTTACCGGGTGCCCCAGACTATTATTTAAGGAATCAAATTCTTTTTCATCAATTCCAATCATAGATGTCCCAAAATTCTCTGGATGCTTCTGATATTCCTCCTTTTCCTTACTATACGGAATGTTCATCCACTTTGCATAAAATTCATTCATCCACATATCAGCAAAATCTGATTCCCATGGGACTGTAATTTCTGCAAATAACACGGAATGAACTTCAGAAATGCCTTCTTTTTCCTTAATGGCATGCACAAGAGATTCATCCAAAATATTTTTTCTATCTTCCGATTTTTCTTTATACGTCGTGTCATTTATGATGACCATATCCGCATCTGCAGCATTTGATACGATTGTTCTTGCCGCCTGACTGTCGAGCATCGTCACAATACAAAGGAATACTGACAAACTGACTGCCAGAGACAACAGCACCACTGCCGTTCTTTTCTTATCCTTTGTAAACTGCTCCATGGAAAGTCTTGCGATTACTTTCTTCCTTCCCACTTTTCTTTCTTTTATGGTTTTATAAGTCGGGCGATAGCCAAGTGCTTCTATTGGTGAGATATTTTCTGCCATTTTTGTTGGCTTTTGATTGGCAAGGAATATGGTAACCCCAACCAATACGATGGTTGCCACCAAAACTGCCGGATGAAAGCGAATCATCTCTGTTCCAACATAATCACTGTTGATTCCAAGTGATTTTACTACAATTGGAATCAGTAAAAAGGATACCAATCCGCCTGACAGACATCCGAACACTGTCCCCGCTGTTCCTATCAGAAGCATCTGTTCCTTCATCATTCTTCTTATCTGCTTTTCCGTCATTCCGACCGTCTGAAGTAATCCATAATAACGAACTTTTCCCGTCACAGAAAGATACATAATATTATAAATAAGCAGATACGCACATAAACAGGTCACTGCGATCAAGCCAATAAGACCTGCCAATATCTGAACCGATGCACCAAGATCTACCATAAAATAGATATTCTGCTGCTTGCCCAGATTCATACTTTCAATAAAAGCATCCTGCTCTGCTTTTGTCATGATTTTCTGCTTAAAATCCATAAAGTAACGACCTGAGGCAGCCTGGGAAAGCTTCCAGCCGGATTGATCATAGAATTCCTTTGAAACAAAGAACTGTTTCTTTGGTCCATATCCATCCCAAATTCCACAGATTCGAAAAGTATCTGTAAAGATCCCCTTCTGTGTTCCATAAGACATCGTAAGGGTGTCCCCTACGTCAAGACCTTCATAGCCGCATTCTTTTAAGGCGGATTTTGTTACCATGATCTCATCCAAAGCTGTCGGATATCTTCCTTTCAGTTTTTCTCTGGCCGGCTCCATCATTTGTGTCCAATATCCATCATCTGCCCAGATCAGTCCCACATTAGGTGTGGCATCCCGATCTGTTTTTTCTACCCACCCACAGACTCCGGCAGTCCCTGTCAGAGCAATATCCGGATTGTTCTCACACATTTCTCTCTGTTCGTCTGTCACACCGTACATAATTGCATCAAATGCAGCTCCAGACATGCGGATATTCTGGATTTTCAGAAGTCTAAAATAGGAATCTCCAACAGTGAATATTGTGAATACTAGAAAGGAAGAAAAAAGAACCGCCATAAACAACGTAATCGTCTTTCTCCTGTTTGTTTTCAAAGTATTCCACGCCATTCTTTTGATTACTTTCTGATTCGGGTTTTTAAGCATAGGAATCACTTCCCTTCTGGGTATCTCCTACAATCTTCCCATCTTCAATATGGATAATACGATCTGCAAGTTGTGCAATATCTCTATCATGCGTAATCAGTATGAGCGTCTGGCTAAACTGTTTTGCTGCCATTTTTAAAAGTCCTAGCACATCATGGCTGGAAACAGAATCCAGATTTCCCGTCGGTTCATCCGCCAGAATGATGGATGGCTTCGCCGCAAGTGCTCTGGCAATTGCAGCTCTCTGCTGTTGTCCGCCGGATAAAACCCCGGGAAAAGCATCCTTCTTTTCGGTCAGGCCTAAAAGTTCCAATATCCCATCTACATATTCCACATCAACTTTTCTCCCATCCAATTCGATTGGAAGAATGACATTCTCGTACACATTAAGATCTGGGACAAGATTATAATTTTGGAATATAAATCCAATTTTTCTTCTGCGAAATATAGCAAGCTGTTCTTTTTTCAGTCCCGAAAGGCACTTTCCCTCTACCAACACTTCCCCTTCCGTCGGGGTATCCAATCCCCCTAACATATGCAAAAGCGTACTCTTCCCAGATCCGCTTTTTCCAATAATAGCAACAAATTCCTGATCCTTCACACAAAAATCTATGCTATCCAACGCCTTTACCGTATTTTCACCCATTTGATAATATTTTTTTAGGTTTCTTGTCTCTACAATGTTTTCTTTCACTGGTTTGCCTCCTCTTTTTGATATTCAATAGAATATCGCTTAATAATCACAAACCTATCTCATTTTTTAATTATCACAAGATTGTAACAATCCTTTATCAGCTATGTTATGCTTCGTTCACTGGAAAATACAGTCGAAAACTTGCTCCTCTTCCCACTTCAGACTGTACTTCTATGTATCCTTTCTGAAGCTCCATAATGGTTCTTGCCAGGTATAGTCCGATCCCAACCCCTGGTTTGTCATGAACTTCCGGTTCACGATAAAATCTTGTAAAAATCTCTGCCTGTCTCTCCGGCGCAATTCCTTTTCCAGTATCAGAAATGCTAAGCTTAACAAATAGTTCCTGTCTCTCTGCCTGAATATGAATTTTTCCACCAGGCTCAGTATATTTAAGCGCATTATCCAGGACATTATAAATTGCTTCCTCTGTCCATTTGCTGTCATGACGGATAAACATCTCTTCTTCACAATCCACATACAAGGCAATCTTCTTTTGTGCCGCCTCTGGAACCACACTGGCAACGGCGTGGCGAATTGTTTCGTATAGGTTTTTATCTTCCTTGTGTATCTGCAGAATTCCCGTTTCAATTCTTGACATTTTCACCATGCTCTGCATCAAGAAATCTATTTTTTCCATCTGTCCCTGGATTTTTTCCAAAAATTCCTGACCGTTTTGTGAAAGTTCCTCGTCCCCTAGTAGTTCCAAATATAGTTTTATATTCGCAACAGGTGTCCTTGTCTGATGGGATATATCAGAAATCAATCCTTTTACTCTTTCTTTCTCACGGACACTTTCTTCCTCCTTTTTTCGAAATACATTCCTGGCTTTTGCCAATTGTGTTCCGGTTCTTCCCCAGAGACTATCCTCCAATTCGCCTTCTATCGTCCATTCTTTTCCTGTTACGATAGCATCCAAAGCATCTTCCACTTTTTCAGCAAACAGCCTTGCTTCCTTTTTTGTATGGTAGTTTTTCCACAACAACACCAATACTACTGCAAATAAAATGATGATCATGATACACATCCGCCAATCCATTGATATCCCATCCCATATACATTTGAAATATACCTGTGATCCTTATCTTCAATCTTTCCTCTCAGACGATTCACATTTACTGCCAGTGCATGTTTGTCCACAAACTGCCCTCCACTATCCCACAAGCGATCCAATAACAAATCATATGTCAAAAGCTGTCCTTGATTCATAAGAAATTGACGGAGCAGGCGGCATTCTGTCGGTGTAACAGGGCATTCCTGACCTCTTACCAGAACCCGTGCATTGTCCAAATCTATATATAAATACTCATCTGCAAACGTCAAACGCTTGCTGGGAACAGTTCTTTTTAAAATAACTTCAATTTTTCTAAGTAAAATCTTCATGGAAAATGGTTTTGTAACGTAATCTTCTGCCCCAGATTCATATCCTATCAGTACATCTTCCTCCATATCTCTGGCTGTCAGATAAAGCACCGACACTTCTTTTTTGTTCTTTGCCCATTGGCAAAAAGAAAAGCCCTCACCATCTGGAAGATTCACATCCAGAAGAACCATATCTATCTGCTTTTCCACAAAAATCTGTTTTCCTTTTTCCATGAAGGTCGCACCATAAACTCCATATCCTGCATTTTTTAAAGAATAACAAATTGCCTGATTCAAATCATAATCATCTTCAAGAACTAATATATGCTGCATTTCTATTTTCCTCCGACACATATTTTCAAAAGGACCTCCTATATCCGTAATGATATTTTCTATATTGTACCACAGACCTTTCCTGAGTATAGAAAAACACAAAAAATCTCGATTCTGTGATTATTCCATTCGAAAAAGAATCGTTCTCCTCATGAAAATATGAATGAAAGGAATAAAAAAACACCCCAGAATCGAAATTCTGAGGTGTAGTAAATCGTATTACATAAAGTTTAATCTCCATAATACCCATTATTTGACAACTGCTGCCATTTTAAATACATTTCTTTATAATTCTTTTTGATAAATTTTCTAATTTCCCTGACTTCTCGCTCATTTAGTTGACCTTGTTTCTCAACGGTTGTGTCTCCATCACTTTTTACAAAGAATTTTGCTGAACCTGCCTCTGTTAATTTTCTGTCACTTGCATGGACATGCATCGCCTCTATCACACAACTTGCCGTGTAATATAAATAATAACCACACACCTTAAATTCATAATACTTCGGCATTTACTTCCTCCATAAATTCTTTATTTTTATTGTAATAGTCTAAAACAATCTGGATTTCTATATCATCCATATTTGTTTCTATTATTTCATCATTATAAATAACCGCTGCATTGTTCAAGCAGTTAAGATTAAGTACTCTTATATAATCGCCATCTTGTGTATATGCATATCCGTTGATAATCATATTTGCATTATCGGCTACATCCTTTACGCTAAGCTGCATCATGTATCTTAACCTCCTTGATTGATTTTAAAAATGTTTCGGTATCATAATATAACATATTCAGTATAGGAATCAAATCTATATATTCTTCAACTTCTGGCATTTCTTTATACTTTGCCATTACAACTAGATATCCTTGATCCCACTCAACAACTTTCGTATATCTCTCTAATTTATCAGAAGTGATAAAGCGAATTCTTTGGTCATTAAACTCGAAAATCGTATACTTTCCATCATTAGTTAGGATTGCATAATCCATCATTTAAATCACCCCTCATACCCAAAACCTCTTTTATCATTACATCATAAGAATACCACAATTCATATAAAAAAACACCCCAGAATCGAAATTCTGAGGTGTAATAAATCGTATTGAAATGTGTTCCAAGATATAATAAAAGATTATCTCTTTGAGAACTGTGGAGCACGACGTGCGCCCTTCAAACCTGGTTTCTTACGTTCTTTCATTCTAGGATCTCTTGTAAGATATCCGTTAGCCTTAAGAACTGGTCTGTATTCAGCATCTACCTGAAGTAATGCTCTTGCGATACCATGTCTGATAGCTCCAGCCTGACCTGTGTAGCCACCACCCTTAACGTTTACTAAAACGTCAAACTTATCAAGATTGTCTGTAGCAACGAGTGGCTGACGAACAACAACCTTTAAAGTCTCAAGTCCAAGATATTCATCGATATCTCTTTTATTGATTGTGATCTTACCTGTTCCAGGTACTAAATATACTCTAGCAACAGATGATTTTCTTCTTCCTGTTCCGTAATACTTTGTATTAGCCAATGTTATTTACCTCCTTATCGAATTAAAATGTCAACTCTTCTGGTTTCTGAGCTGCATGCTTGTGATCTGGGCCTGCATATACAAATAACTTCTTGTACATTTCTCTTCCCAAAGGTCCCTTTGGAAGCATTCCCTTAACTGCATGTTCGATAACTCTGTCAGGATGCTTAGCTAACATCTCTTTTAAAGTTGTCTCTTTCATTCCACCAACATAGTCTGAATGATGATAATAGATCTTCTGATCTAACTTCTTACCAGTAACAGCAATCTTTTCTGCATTAACAACGATTACATAATCTCCGCAATCAGCATGAGGTGTGTAAATCGCTTTGTTCTTTCCTCTTAATACCTTAGCAACTTCAGAAGCAAGACGTCCTAATGTCTGTCCTTCTGCATCTACTACATACCATTTTCTCTCAACCTGACTTGGGTTTGGCATATAAGTCTTCATTTGGTTTCCTCCTTAAATAACATAAAGCGTCAGTCGCGTACAATGTCCGAAATACGCCAACCAACATGTCTATAGTCAAAACACGTTTCGGGGCTAATGAAACTGTGCTTCTAAACTACATCAGCCGTTACATTATATTACGTACACAGCCATTTGTCAATTCTTTTATCCTATATTTCTGCGCTTTTTCCACACTTATCCACATGTATAGAAATACTACCTGACATTATCCACACATGCCTCTGCGTCACCTTACGGCTTTCAATATAGAATTCACTACTTCAGATCGTAAATTCCAATATACAACTTCACTACTCTGGTTCAACGAATTGTATACACTCACAAATTTCACACCTCTGTATTCTCCAGATATTCTAAGCCTATCATCGTAAGTCCATGCGCCGGGGCTGTCGGTCCTGCCAATTCTCTATCTTTGCCAGCCAGTATGCTCTTTATGTCTTCGGGTTGTTTGATCCCCGCGCCCACCTGTATCAGTGTACCTGCAATAATACGCACCATATTATACAAAAAGCCATTTCCTCGTACGCGAATCCGAATCATATCTCCCTCACGGATCACATCAATCCCATAAATGGTACGCACATATGTATTCGTCTGCGCATGCACCGATGCAAACGATGAAAAATCATGTTCTCCCACCAGTTCGTCCGCCGCTTTTTGCATGGCTGCCTCATCCAACGGATAGTGATAAAAATAGCTTGTCTTTCGTTCCAGTGGCTGCCGGAAACGACAATTCAAAATGCGATATTCATATGTCTTGGTGCTTTTTGAAAAACGTGGATGAAAATCTTCCGGCACCTCACAGGAATTTTGTACCACAATATCCTCCGGCAAACGCTGATTCAGTGCATAGGAAATCTTTTCAGCCGGCATACGTGTTTTCGTTTCAAATACAGCCACATTTCCAAGCGAATGCACGCCTGCATCCGTTCGGCTTGCACCCATCACGACAATATCTTCCCCTAAAAGTTCGCTCAGCGTTTCATTCAACACCTGTTCAATCGTAATACCATTGGGCTGGATCTGCCATCCACAGTAATTGGTTCCCTCATATGCAACCACTAATTTGACCCGCATCAAAGCACCGCCTTTATGATCATCAGAAGGACAAAATATACAATAACAATGACATATGCCACGCGGTCCACTTTTTCATAAACAAGTGGCATCATCTTTGTTCTTCCGTCGCCGCCCACATAACATCTTGCTTCCATCGCAAGTGCCAGATCATTGGCGCGTCGAAATGCAGAAACAAACAATGGCACTAAAAGTGGCACCATATTTTTTGCTTTTTTGATCAATCCGCCGCTCTCAAAATCGGCGCCTCTCGCCATCTGCGCCTTCATAATTTTATCCGTTTCCTCAATCAGAATCGGGATAAAACGAAGTGCAATCGACATCATCATCGCAATCTCATGTACCGGAACGTTAATCTTTTGTAATGGCTTCAATGCTTTTTCCAATCCATCTGTCAGCTGATTCGGTGTCGTCGTTAATGTCATAACAGAAGACCCCATAATCAGATAAACCATACGAATTGTCATCAAAACGGCATTTCGAAGACCTTCCCGCGTAATCCGGATCTTCCAGATACTCCATAGCGTCTGACCTGGTGTCAAAAACAAATTAAAAAGTCCTGCAATGAGCAAAAGGATGACAATTGCTTTCAGTCCACGAAGCATAAATGATAATGGCACTTTGCTCAATGCAATTACAACAAATAAAAATACGGTAATAACAGCAAATCCCACAATGCCCTGGAATGAAAATACGCTGATAATAAACAGCAGTGTTGCAAATAATTTCGTCCGGGGATCCAATTTATGGATGACAGAATCCGCCGGGTAATATTGTCCTAGTGTAATATCTCTTAACATAAATCTATCCTATCAGGCGAAGTATCGCCTCTTTTGCTTCCTCTACTGTTGTCGGTTCGGTGCTGACATCTATGCCTTGTCCCTTCATTTCGTGCATCAGATATGTCACTTGCGGTGCTGCAAGTCCAATAGCTTCCAGCTCTTTGTAATGATGAAATACCTCTCTTGGCGTGTCATCATAGCGCACCTGTCCATGATTCATAACAATGATACGATCTACGTATTTTGCCACATCTTCCATACTATGCGACACCAAAATAACTGTAATCCCATATCTTGCATGCATCTCTGACACCATGTCTAAGATCTCATCTCGTCCCTTTGGATCAAGTCCCGCCGTCGGCTCATCTAAGATCAACACTTGTGGTTTCATTGCAACCACGCCTGCGATTGCGACGCGGCGCTTTTGTCCTCCGGATAACTCAAACGGAGAGACATCAAAATATTTCTCCGGCAATCCCACACTTTGCAAAGCCTCATACGCACGTAATGTAATATCTTTTTCCGGAAGTCCTTGATTTTTCGGTCCAAAGCATACATCCCTAAAAACCGTTTCTTCAAAAAGCTGATGCTCCGGATACTGAAACACCATTCCCACCTGCATGCGCAGATCTCTCAGGTCATAGTTTTCCTCATAAATATCCTGACCATTAAAATAAATGTTTCCCTCCGTTGCCCGGATCAGACCATTCAGATGTTGAATCAGCGTTGATTTACCAGAGCCGGTATGTCCGATAATCCCTATAAATTCGCCATCCTCAATCTTAAGATTGACATGATCCAATGCCTGAATCTCATATGCTGTTTTTTCACTGTAACGATAGGAAACGTTATCTAATATAAATGACATAATTCACCTTATTCTTAGTTTCTAATCACCTGTTGCAATGCATCAATCAGTTCCTGTCTTGTCAAAATTCCCTCTGGGATAGGAAGCCCTGCTTTTTTTAATTCGTGTGCCAAAAGTGTAATCTGTGGCACATCCAGACGATGTTCCTGCAGTGTATCCACCTGCGAAAAAATCCCTCTTGGATTTCCTTCCAGAACAACTTTCCCCTGATCCATCACATACACATAATCTGCATCAACAACCTCTTCCATATAATGTGTAATCAAAATGATTGTTACACCTTTTTCCCGGTTCAAGGTATGTACAGCTTCCAATACCTCTTTACGTCCATTCGGATCCAGCATTGCTGTAGGCTCGTCCAAAATAATACATTTCGGTTCCATCGCCATCACACCTGCAATTGCCACACGTTGCTTTTGTCCACCTGATAATTTATTCGGTGAATGCTCGCGATATTGCCACATCCCAACAGCTTTCAGGCTCTTTTCCACGCGTTCCCAGATTTCATCCGTTGGTACACCAATATTTTCAGGTCCAAATCCAACATCTTCCTGCACTACACTGGCAATAATCTGGTTATCCGGATTTTGGAACACCATACCGGCTTTTTGCCGGATATCATAGGTATGGCTTTCATCTGACACATCCATGCCATCCACAATCAAAGTTCCTTCTGTCGGCGTCAAAAGCGCATTTAAATGTTTTGCAAACGTCGACTTCCCGGAGCCGTTATGTCCCAGAACAGCGATAAACTGCCCCGGTTCCACCGATAAATCCATATGATCCAGTGCTGTTCGAATGCTCTCCACATTCCCTTCTTCATCTCGGATAATATATTCATGTACTAAATTTTTTGCTTCAATGATTCCCATATCAATTCCTTTATTTACCAATGTAAATGGTGCAGTTCGCCTTCTAATCTCATATGATCAAACTGGTTCTGACGTAGTGCCTCATATAAAACAATTGCCACTGAATTCGATAAATTCAGCGATCTTGTCTCACCAATCATCGGAATGCGGATACACTGTTCCGGATGTTCCACCAAAATTTCTTCCGGAATCCCTGCGCTCTCTTTTCCAAACATGATAAAACAATCCGATTCAAATGTAACATCGGAGTACACATGTTTTCCTTTTGTCGTTGCAAAATAGATTTTGGCTCCCGGATTGCGCTCCAAAAAATCATTCCAATCATCATATCGCGTCACATCCAGCTGATCCCAATAGTCCATACCTGCACGCTTGATTGTCTTATCGTTCAACCGAAATCCCAGTGGCTCAATCAAATGCAATCTGGTGCCTGTTGCCACGCAGGTTCGTCCAATATTTCCTGTATTTCCCGGAATCTCCGGCTCATGTAAAATAATATTCAGTGTTGCCATCTATGCACCTGTTCTCTCATTTCTTAGTTCTGTTACAAATTCTTCCATACGGTCAAGCGCTTTCTTGAGATCTTCCAACGAATACGCATACGAAATACGCAAAAAGCCCTCACCACATGCACCAAATGCTGTTCCCGGAACGACCGCAACCTTTTTACGATTCAAAAATTCTGTTGCAAATTTTTCTGATGTCATACCAAATTCCTTGATGGACGGGAATATATAAAATGCTCCAAACGGCTCAAAGCACTGCAGATGCATTTCCTCAAACCGATGCAACAGATAACGTCTGCGTCCATTATATTCCTCACGCATGTGTGCAACATCTTCATCACAATGGCGCAGCGCCTCTACTGCCGCATACTGACTGGTTGTAGGTGCACACATAATGGCATACTGATGAATTTTTAACATTTGCTTGATAATAATCTCCGGTGCACACGCATACCCCAATCTCCAGCCTGTCATCGCATGAGACTTTGAAAATCCATTGATCAGTACGGTTCTTTCTTTCATGCCCGGTAAGGATGCAATCGACACATGGTTTTCCAGATAAGTCAGTTCTGCATAGATTTCATCACTCAATACAAACAAATCATGTTTGATGACCACTTCGGCAATAGCCTCTAAATCCGATTTTTCCATAATCGCTCCTGTCGGATTGTTTGGAAATGGCATAATAAGAATTTTCGTCTTATCTGTAATGGCGTTCTCCAATTCCTCTGCTGTTAAACGGAATTGATTTTCTTCTTTTAAATCAATCACAACCGGTACGCCCCCTGCCAAAACAGTACAAGGCAGATAAGAAACATAACTCGGCTGTGGAATCAGCACTTCATCTCCAGGATCTAACATCGTACGAAGCGCAATATCAATCGCCTCACTACCACCGACCGTGACGAGCATTTCCTTCGCATAATCATATGTCAGATCAAAGCGACGGTTCAAATACTTTGCAATTTCTATCTTTAATTCTTTTAATCCGGCATTCGATGTATAAAAAGTACGTCCACGCTCCAATGAATAAATCGCCTCATCACGCACACACCACGGTGTATCAAAATCCGGTTCTCCCACACCAAGGGAAATCGCGTCCTGCATCTCACTGACGATATCAAAAAATTTACGAATACCCGAAGGTTCAATTTCTACGATGGTCTTTGAAAGTGGGTTTCTCATAAGCTCACCAACTCTCTCTCGTCTTTGCGCTGTTCCGCCATGATTGTGCCATGATCCTTATACTTCTTTAAAATAAAGTTTGTCTTGGTGCTAAGTACGGAATCCAATGGTGATAACTTATCCGATACAAACTCAGATACCTCACGCAATGTCCTTCCTTCCAATGTCACCATAAAATCAAATCCACCGGAAATAAGATATACAGAATTTACTTCCGGATAATTGTAGATACGTTCTGCCACTTTATCAAATCCCATGCCACGCTGCGGTGTGACGCGCACTTCGATCATTGCTGTTACTTTCTCAATTCCAGCCTTTTCCCAGTTAATCAATGTATGATAGCCACAAATAATATGTGACTGTTCCATTTCTTCCAATTCATTCATGATGGTTGTTTCATCCGTTCCCATCATAATAGCAAGATCGTGAATATCAATTCTGCTATTCGTCTCAATATAATTTAAAATCTTCTCTCTCATTTGATTTCTCCTCACACTCGATTATAAAACTTTATACAATTCATCCGTCTTCGGCGGCTCTAAAAATCTGCGTTCTTCATCTCTGACAATCACACGATCATTTCCTTCTGTTGCTTTTCCAATGACTGTTGCCGGGATATTTGCCTCTGCAAGCGCATGCACAAGTGCATTTCCATCTTCTGATGCCATCAGCATCATACCGCTGGATATGAGTCCATATGGATTGACATCAAAATATTCGCAGATTTCCACTGTTTCCTGACGAATTGGTATCTTCTTCAAATCAATTTCCAGTCCAACGCCGGATGCTTCTGCCATCTCCCAGAGTGCACCAAACAAGCCTCCTTCTGTGACATCATGCATTGCCGCGACGCCAGACTTCACGGCGACTGCCGCCTCCGGTACGACTGACAGATACTGATCAAATGCTTTTGCCGTATCCACAAAAGATGCCGGAAAGTGTTCTTTTAATTCCATTTCTTTTTCTTTGGCAAAAATAGTTGTTCCTTCCAGACCAATCCATTTTGTGACAACAATATCCATGCCACTTCTGGCTCCTGCCGTAGAAATCAGTTTTCCTTTTTTTGCCTTTGCCACACCAGCGACATTCACTACCGGCTGATTCACTACCGCTGTCACCTCGGTGTGTCCACCGAGAATCTGCATTTTTGCTTCTCGACAGGCAAGTTCCATCTGTTCCATAATACGCTTCAATGCAATCTCTCTTGTTCCATCTGGAAGTAAAATTGTTAACAACACGCCAATCGGTTCTGCCCCTGCACTGGCAAGATCATTTGCTGTAATCTGAATTGCCAATTTTCCGATATCTTTGGCTGTACCGGTAATCGGATCTGTTGACATCACAAAAATTTCATCTTCTGCCAATGCTAATGCCGCACAATCTTCTCCGATTCCTGGTCCCAAAACGACTTCATCGCGTTTGTAATGCAATTGTTTCATAACAGAACGTTTTAACACGTTTTCCGGAACTTTGCCTATTTTCATCCTCGTTCTATCCTCTTGTTCTATTCCCTATATATATGTACCATAAGGCTGCTTGAAACCAAGCAGCCTTGTTGCATTATCCTTATTTGTTTCATTTATCACAACACATCATTTACTGTGCTGTTCCAGATGTCGTACCTGGTGTCGTACCCGGTGTCGTACCTGGTGTCGCCCCCGTAGTGGTACCTGCTGGCGTTCCAGACGTTGCGCCTGCTGGCGTTCCCGCTGCAGATGGCGTTGTAGTCGTCTGTGTCTGCTGCTGTTGCTGTTGTGCTGCTGCAGCAGCTGCTGCCTGTGCCGCAGCTGCGTCTGCTGCCGCTTGCGCCGCTGCCGCCTGTGCCTCTGGCGTATAATTCGCAACCGTAGCACGAATTGTTGCATCATCCTTCGTCTCAAGTGCCGCACCAATCGCTGCCTGTGCTTCCGGTGTAGCTCCACCTATACCAACAGCAATCACTTCCTTAGACGGATTATACTTGCTGTTATTAAATACCTTTCGGCTCACTTCCACGTTGTTTTCATATACAATCTTCCAAAGTCTTGCTGTATATCCAATATGTGGTTTTACAGTCGTCTCTATATAGCCAACCGGTTGATCGCCTACCGGCACATATTCTTTCTCAGGATCTGTCTGGCTCGTCACTTCACTGACAAAATCAACACGTCGGTTCGCCGGTCTTGTCTCCTTACCATAAATATTGAAGTAAATAACACCTCCACTGGTGTAACCTTCAATGTAAACCGGTGTTTCCTGATTGTTCTTAAACTGCAAATCCTTGATACCATCTGCGATTGCAGCATCCATAGATGGTTCTACATAGGATACGATCATCGAATGTGCTGCTCTTGTCACAATCTCAAGTTCTGCACGGATAACTGCATTATAAAGTGTTGTAGACACCTGACAAATACCGCCGCCGTATGTCTCTACTGTCGTACCATTCTCATAAGAACCTGCTGGGAAATATCCATTTTCTGCTGTTGTTGGTCCAATAGCATCCGAAACTGAAACCGTCTCGCCCGGATAAACAACCAGACCATTTAATCGGCTTGCACCGTTTTTGATATTATTTGTACGACCATTGATTACGGTTCCAAAATCCGTATGATAAGAGCCAAGCACGTCATGAATGGTAGCTAATTCTTCCTTGGTACCTCTTGGCTCATCTTTTTCTGTCAAAAGCTCAATGGAAGCATCTTTTCCATCCCAATCGGTAGAAATAAAATCTGCAATCTTTACTGCTGATTTTCCAGTCATAAGTGCTACTCCCTCAGACCCTTCTACATATTCAAACTTGCCATCTACAAGCTTTACGGTATTATCCACCGCTTCTGTTACAAGCTCTGACTTGTTTTCATTCAGATAAGCTTCTACTGTCGCTGTGTCTGAAGTAAGGGAGACTGCAAAATCCTTGGACTTACCTGATTTCATATCGGCGTTTGCTTTATAGCGGGCAATCAGATTTCCCTCTTTGCCATAACGAAGTGCGCGTTCCGTTACATCTGCATTTTTTGCACAAAGTCCGATATCATCTCCGTCAGCTTTGATACTCTTATCATTTGCTGTCAATGTAAAGCTAACGTTCTCATACTGGTTTACATATTGATTTACAACCGCATTTGCTTCCTCAACGCTCATGCCTGATACATCTGTACCGCAAATCGAAATATGCTCTGGAATCACAGACTTCTCCTGCGCTGTACTTTCTGTATTTTCTTCTGCCTCCACTTGCTGTACCGGGTATAACATGCCCATACCCAATACCATTCCAAATGTTGCACAAATCATTTTTAATCTTGTATTCATAAATAACCTCACATTTTGGTCTCTGTTCTATCGGTTCAGAGTTCATTTTATACTACATGCACTATTTTTTTCAATATCCAATAATACAAATATCATTGACGTTATTCTATAGTTTTAGTATATTTTTTAAAGAAGACAAGCAAGAAGCATCGTAGTAACCATACATCCAATAATTACAAGAATAACGATAGCAGATGCGATTCTTCTTTTTTTTGACTGTTTATAATATGTCATTGTTTTCACCTCATTCATAATTTGTTAGAAAGTAGAACGTAAAACGTATGTCATTTCCTTTTTTAGCTGCTTTTCTCGGATTTGGTGTTTTTCTTGCCATCCGATATAAAAGTCTTAATCGTAAACAAGAACTCGACACTCAGGCTTTCTGGGAACGAGAAGCTGCTGCAAATGCAACCCCTTCTGCCGATCTTGACAACATTAAATATATTACCATTCCTTTGGATAAATTTCCACTGGGTTTCTCAAAAGATGCTGGCATCTGTGCATTAGAAGAGACCTTAAAAGAATTATCCCATAAACGGCTGCTTAATCTTACTGGAAAAACCAATACCGATCTCAAGGAATTATATGGCGTTGCCAATTTGACAACGATGCAAGCCATCGGCGAAGATTTTGATCTTCTTACAATCACCTTAAAAGATTACGGCGCTGCACTGATCCAACAAGGAAAGCTGGCGGATGCCATCAGCGTCTTGGAATTTGGTGTAGCCATCGGTACAGACATCAGTCAGAACTACATTTTACTTGGTGACTGCTACTTCGCCTTTGGCAAAACAGATAAAATCCGTTATCTTATGGATCAAGTATCCTCAAAAAACATGATGCTCGGTACAAGTATCCTGCATCACCTGCAACAACTGTTAGCAGAAGATACAACCGAAAGTACCATTGCACCACCTGAAAATTTTGAAACAAAATAGTAAAAGCCTGTATATGCAACAGCTTCTTTCGTTTCGCATATACAGGCTTATTTTTATATCATATGCATTACATTGCGAAGTAGAATTTCTCCTCCTGCCACCCAAAGAAGCAGCGCTCCCACAACATATGCTCCCGTTTTTGATTCAAACCCAAAATGATATCCCGTGTAAATACCAGATACTACAACCAGGATGGAGCAGATCAAAATAACAACCCCCATCATAACAACGGATGTTCCAACAAATCCGCAGACACATCCGGCGCAAAGCGTGTAAAAACTGGTAATCGCAATAATTTTGATGTAATCTCTGACACGAATATTATCTCTACGCTTTTCCTGTACAAACTCCCGCTTGATTGCTTTGACAATCAGGCGTATACCAAGGAGCGCAAAAACTATAGTTGCTACAATGTAACCAATTTCCTGCGCATCCTTAATCACCTGATATTTTTCTAATTCATAACAGGCAAAATAACCACCAAAGAAAAAAATCAACTGTAACAATGTAACTATCGTACATGCAATCAAAAGCGATTTACGCTTCACATCTGCAAGCATAGCGCCTTCAATCTCCATTGCCGCAAAAATATCAAGACTGATACCTGCAATGATTAATATATTTTCAATCCAATTCATGGAATCCTCCTACCCAATAGCTTCCTAATAAAATACGATTTCCTGCGAAATCGCTATTATAGTATAAGAGACCTGGTCACATCATTACATATGCAAACCTTTATCACTGTAACCAGACGCTATACATTTCGCTTGATATGTATAAATCAGCTGATAATTTCCATCATTGATTTTTGTGCCATGATAACATAGACCTCTACTAACTCTGGTATCGGCACCTGCATTCCACCGTTGATCCACTTCATCGCCACGCTACATGCCATATGGGCATAGTATTGTGCTATCATATCCAGACTCAGCCATGTATATGTTATCTTTTCTGATAGTTTTTCTTTGTTCATCCGCTGCAGAATCAACTCTTGCACTACATTTTCCATCATTTCCACAAAAGAATTCTGCCCCTCTAAACGGATTGCTTTCTCATAAAATTCACGTTCTTTTTCCATCGCGGTAAATAAAAATGTAATACCCTCCCGCAATAGCCCATTATCAAAAAGTGGTTTTGCCGGCTCCATCAAATCTTCCCGCACAATCCATTCTAATAATTCATACTTATCCTGGAAATGATTATAAAACGTCGGACGGATTACGCCCGCCTTATCTGTAATTTCTTTAATTGTAATTTTTTCAATAGGTCTTGTCTTGCTTAGTTCTTTCAGACTTTCCGCAAGAATCACATCGATTCCGTTCTTGCCCTGATTTGTCATACACTCTCCTAAACCATCAATTTTACAATGGTAATATTATATGCGTTTCTGTCTCCACGCAAATTAATTTCTTCTCCTGTCTCAAGCAACCGAACCGTTGGTCTTTGTATAAAACCAGGATGATTTTCCACAACCACAGCATGTCTGCCATCCGATAAAACAACTTCACTTCCCACCGGATAAATACAGAACCCTGCCGCCATTGTCTCAACCACTTTCGGATCAAACTCCATCCCCATACGAGACATAATATACTCAATAACTTCTGCCGGCTGATATGATTTATAGCCTGGTCGTTGTGATGTCATAGTGTCATATACATCAGCAGCTTTTAAAATTCTTGCATGCCGTGAGATTTCTCTGCCTTTTAAATGATTTGGATATCCCCCGCCATTGTACCATTCGTGATGCTGGTAAACGGCTTCATTGACACGTTCGCCAAAGGAGAAATCTTTACGAAGATATTCATAGCCTGCCCATGCGTGCTTTTTCATTTCTTCTTCCTCTGCCGGCGTAAGCTTCCGTTGTGCATTTACCAGTTCTGGCAAAACAAAAACCTTTCCGATATCATGTAAAAAAGCAGCCGTTACTAAATCGTTCAAATCTTCTTCCGGTAAATCCATTTTTACACCAAGAATCCCTGCCATAACACCAGTATTCATTGAGTGAAAATAGGTGTAATCATTGTATGTCTTGATATCCACCATATTATACATGACATCCTCATTCGAAAGAACATCATTCACTACATTTTCCACCACAAGACGCACCAGACGTTCCTCTACGTCTACCTCCACATCTTCGGTAGATTTACAGAAGAACTGCTGAATAATCGAAACAGCCTCACTTTTTACTTCCGGGCGCACTGCACCTGACAGCTGAATATCTCGTGTAATTTCATCATCGATATAAACACCTGCCGTTCCCAAAAATTTTATGTATGTAATATTGTCGCCCGTTAAGGATGTATTTGCTGCCAAAAGCATACGCCCGGACGCATCATGCAATCCCTGACCTAAAACCATCCCCGGCTGCAACTGATCTGCCGGAACATACCGCATTGTCTTACCTCTTACTCATCAAATTCCATAGTTACAAAAAAGCCCTTCGGCGTCTCTTTGATGTCTACAACTTTACCTTCTCTCGATTGTAAACGTTCCAATGTCGTATAATTGCCCGACATTGCATACGCATGTTCAAGCGTATAGTAATAGGAATTTGGCAGTTTACTCTCTGTTACTGACAAAATCTGTCCCACTTCAACCAGATTCTGTCTTTCCATCTTAAACTCCATTTGTCTCATGAATCATCCGCCAACCTTTTTGTTATACATAATCATCAATATTTTCTTCGTGCAGAATGGTTGAATCCACAAATTCTTTTGATGCCTTATTGACCTTATGTACGATGAACATATCCGATATGCCATCGTATATCAGCATGATGCCAATTAAAATCATACCGAGTTTTACCAGACCAAATGCATTGCAGATGCAAAGAATTCCAAGTACAATATTTAGAATTGCCATCAATGGAATGCTCCACCAGTTATGTGCCTTTGTTCTTCTACCCTCAAAGGCAAGTGCCAAATCCTGCACACCATGCACAACCAAAAGCACACCAATGGCAATCGGAATAATCGAAGCCACTGCCTGTGGGCTTAAAAACATCCAAAGGCCAATCAGTGTAATCAACAGCGAAACGATGATCGAAGTCACACTCTTGATTTCATCTAATAAACGAGGGATGAGTGCAACAATACCAGATCCCATTAAAATGATCGCTATCACACGCGCCAATACGGTAATAACCGTCTCCGGCCATACTACAAGTAATACCCCAAGTACAACGCTTAACACCGCTGCCAAGGTCACATCTAATTTGATACTTTTTAGTTTATCCATCATGGTTCTATCCCCCTAGTTATTTGCGATAAATGCTTTTAATTCGTTAACCCCTTGATATCCGACGGTCTGTCCCACCAGGTTACCCTCTTTAAATAAAAGAAGAGATGGCACACTCATCACATGATATTTCATAGCCAAATCCGGATTTGCATCCACATCTACATTATAAAATGCAACTTCGCCACACATTTCTTCTGCCAATGCATCTACAACCGGTGCCAACATCTGGCAAGGTCCACACCATGTTGCCGAAAAATCAACGACTGCTATCTTCTCTGTCAGGATTTCACTCATATCATTATTTGTAATCTTCTTAACCATAATCTCATGCCCTTTCTTGCAATAATCTATAAACATAGTATGTCTCTTTTTGTAAACATCTATTATATATCGTCTAAAATTTACTGTCAATTTTTTCAATTAACAGTGATAGATAACGCCATAACGATTCTGCTGCAAATCCAAATACGACCATCAGAAGAACGCATACCTTAGACATGGCATTCAATGCGAACAGTTGATGACAAAAGATTCCTGCAAAAATCAAACCTACGATATTTCCAATCAGAATCGCGTACTTCACACCACTCATCGGCTGCGATATCTTAATCAGAATCATAAAGCCGATTACACATAATAGTAACGTTGCCGCTGTCGCAATATCTTCTGCTGGTAACGAAAATACCTGTCCACATACCACCAAAGCTCCAACCGCAAATACATCGGTCAGTCCTGCCGGTAGCGCCCGCACTAATACACCCCGCATAAAATTGCCTTGAATACGGTCACGGTTTGGTTCTAAGGCAAGCAAAAATCCTGGAATCCCTATCGTAAACATACTAATCAATGAAATCTGCGATGGTTCGAGTGGATACGTAATCATAAACACAGCTGAGAATACTGCCATCAGCAATGAGAATATATTTTTCACCAAAAACAGACTTGCAGATCGTCCTATATTATTAACAACCTGACGTCCCTCAAAAACCACTTCCGGCATTTTTGCAAAATCAGAATCTAATAACACTACCTGCGCTGCCTGCGCTGTCGCATCACTTCCCGATGCCATAGCAACACTACAGTCGGCATCCTTCATAGCTAAGATATCATTCACTCCATCCCCTGTCATGGCCACCATATGTCCCGCCTGTTGCAATGCCTTAACCAATTGCTGTTTTTGCTTCGGTGTCACTCTTCCAAACACCGTATAACGCTCTGCCGCATCCTTAATCTTTGCTTTGCTGTCTAATGTTGTCGCATCCACATAATTCTCTGCGCCTTCAATGCCCGCGCGTCTTGCCACCTCCGAAACGGTTTTCGGATTATCTCCTGAGATAACACGAATGGCTACTCCCTGCTCTTTAAAATAAGAAAATGTTTCTTTGGCATTGGCACGTATTGGATTGGATAACGTAACATAACCCAGTGGTTGTATTCTTTCGTTTTCTTTTTTTGCAAAAAGGAGGACACGATACCCTTTTTCTATATATGGCGTAATTTCTTCTGCAATCCCTGCATATGCCTCTTTCATTACAAATTCCGGTGCTCCTAAAATATACATACCGTCATCAAATTGCATACTGCCATATTTGTGTGCTGATGAAAAAGGTTCCACATGGAGTGGTTTTTTTCTTTGTGCAGAAATATCACTCATTTTTTTCACAGCGGCTTGTAATGCATCCATTGTGGCATTGTGGTCTACCGATGCCATCACATAATCTGCCAGTTTTTCCTGCAACTGCACTTTTGTCCACGTTGCCATGCCATTTTCTTGCAGCTCATCCACATCTTTTTCCATAACCTGTCTGCGCCACAGGATGTGAGACACCTGCATGCCAGGTTCTGTAATTGTTCCTGTTTTGTCTACACATAAAACGTCCACACGTGATAAAGTTTCGATGCTCTTCATATCATGCAAAAGAACTTTTTTTGTCGCCAGACGTATGGTTCCAAGCGCCAAAGCCACGGTCGCCAGCAAATACAACCCCTCTGGTATCATCCCAATCACAGCTGCCACAGCTGCAGTGACACTGCGAGCCACAGTCTCCTCGTTATAGAAATAACTCTGCGCAAACAAAATAATACCAATCGGTATAATCGCAATGCCAACCCACTTTACCAACTGGTTGATGGAACGAATCATCTCTGATTGTTCCGAACGTTCCATTGCCTTCGCTTCCATAGACAATTTAGAAATATACGATTCTGCTCCTACATGTGTCAGTTTTGCATAGCATTCGCCAGATACAACGAAACTTCCAGACAAAAGGGAAGCCCCTGATTCCTTTTTAATTTCATCTGATTCTCCAGTCAGAAGAGACTCATTTACCATGATTTCTCCCGACACAACGATCGCATCTCCACAAATCTGATCACCGGCACGCAATACAATAACATCGTCTTGTACCAATTCTTCCGATGCCACACGACTTGTCTGTCCATCACGCACAACCATCGCGTGAGGTGCATTTAATATGCTCATTTTTTCGAGGGTATGCTTTGCACGAATCTCCTGAAAAATACCAATACAGGTATTTGCAATAATAATCGGTAGAAATGTCAGATTGCGAAAAGACCCTACCAGACACAGCAGAATCGTTATAACAAGAAAAATAAAGTTGAAATAGGTAAATGTATTGGAGCGTATAATCTCCCCCGTCGTAAGTCCCGTTCCCACATCGGCCCGGTTATCTTTTCCCTGACGGATCCTCTCCTCTACCTCCTCTTTACTCAGTCCTTTTATCCTTACCTCTGTATCATTATCCTGAGGAAATGTCATCATAAAACGCTATGCTCCTTATTGTCATATTTTACCATCAGAATATAACATAGAGTCCTATTTCGCAATAAAGAAACCATAAAGAAATTCTAAAATTTTTTTCATTATTTGATAGAAACAATACACAAACTATTGAAATCCGACAAAATAATCTATATATTAGTGAATGGAGCAATTTTCGAGATGAAGTTTGCAGGAAAACGACAGTAATGTCTACCGAAGGAGTAAAACTCTCAGGTGCCAGCCGTGCTGGTGCAACTGTAAATGGATCGACTCTCTGGAGACACCCGGACAGGAAGAGCCGGGGGCCGAAGGTGCAACATGTGCATTTTTTATGTACAGGAATCTCTCAGGCAAGCGGACAGAGAAGCTATCATGTTATCTAAATCAGTCATTGTGTATGCATATCCTGTGCAGCCCAATGATGTCTGATAGTTCTATCCAGTCTCTCCACAAGAATTTTGCATCCCTTATAAAAAAGAAAGAGGTATCAAAAATGTGGAATGTAATCAATAATTTTCTTGTAGCCGTGGATGACTTTGTATGGGGCGTTCCCCTCATGGTTCTAATTCTATCCGGCGGCTTATTACTAACAGTTCGCCTTGGCATTTTACAAATCCGTAAGCTTCCCCTTGCATTAAAATGGATGGTAAAAAATGAAGATGATGGTCATGGAGAAATCTCAAGCTTCTCGGCGCTTTGTACAGCTTTGAGTGCAACCATTGGAACCGGTAACATTGTCGGTGTTGCAACTGCAGTTTGTGCCGGTGGTCCCGGAGCACTCTTCTGGATGATTGTTGCCGCCTTCTTTGGTATGGCAACTAAATATTCCGAAGGCTTGCTTGCTGTTAAATATCGCGTGGTAGCCCCGGACGGGCACAGTCTTGGCGGACCATTTTACTATATCGAACAGGGCATGGGCAAGAAATGGACCTGGCTTGCCAAAATGTTTGCATTCTTTGGCATGTGCGTCGGACTTTTTGGTATCGGTACCTTCAGCCAGGTAAATGGTATTTCATCTGCTGTTCACAATTTCTTTGATCCAACAGATGCACATACCGTAAAACTTTTTCCTTTCTTAGGGGAATATTCCTGGGCTGTTGTCATCGCCTCTCTGATATTAGCATTCTGTGTAGCTGCTGTTTTAATCGGTGGGGTAAAACGTATTGCAAGTGTCAGCCAGATTATCGTTCCTTTTATGGCTGTCATCTATATTGTCTTTGTCCTGATTTTAGTTATTTGCAATATCTCTGCAGTTCCAGCTGCCTTTAAAACAATTGTAACAGCTGCCTTTACACCAAAGGCCGTCACCGGTGGTGTCGTCGGCAGTATGCTTGTCGCAATGCAAAAAGGTGTTGCCCGTGGTATCTTTTCCAACGAAGCCGGTCTTGGTAGTGCACCAATTGCCGCTGCTGCTGCAAAAACAAAAGAGCCGGTACGCCAGGGACTTGTCAGCATGACTGGTACCTTTATTGATACGATTGTGATTTGTACATTAACCGGACTTTCCATCGTACTGACCGGTGCATGGCAGGTAGAAGGCTTAGAAGGCGTTGCCGTTACCACCTATGCTTTCCAGACAGGATTGCCATTCCCTGCAACGTTCTGTTCTTTTGTTCTTATGCTTTGCCTTGTCTTCTTTGCTTTCACAACCATTCTTGGATGGGATTATTACAGTGAACGCTGCTTAGAATATCTGACCGGTGGTAATATGAAAGCGGTTAAGGTTTTCCGCTGGATTTATATTTTTGCTGTATTTATCGGACCATACATGACAGTAAGTGCTGTATGGACCATCGCCGATATCTTTAACGGACTGATGGCTCTGCCAAATATGATTGCACTCTTTGCTTTAAATGGCATTGTTGTTGCAGAGACAAAAGACTTCTTCAAACGTCATAAGAATGGAGAAATCCAGTAAATTCATTCCAAATCATAAAAATGGGAGCCGGCAGCACACCACATGTTATGGTGTTGCTGCCGACTCCCTTTTCTAATTATATTTTATTTTACCACTAATTTTCTTGCCATCTTAAGCACACGTGATGCGTTGATTCTCACTTGCTTTTCGCTGACATCGCCCGCTTTGATTCCAGCTAAGAGATCTTCATAATCTTTCTTTCCACCCGGCATAAAAAGGTCGCCGCCTGCTGCTGCAACAAATCGTGCTTTGGAATTCCGGTGTATTCCACTTTTTTCTGTCATCATAGAAATGACCCAGTCCGTCATAACAATACCCTCGTATCCATATTCTGCACGAAGAATATCCTCTATCAAACCTTTATGTTCTGCTGTATGCGTTCCATTCAGGAGATTATACGATGTCATAACTGCATGTGGTTGTGCCTTCTTCACACAAATACCAAATCCTTTTGTATAAATTTCACGCATAGCTCTTTCCGATACCTGACTATCATTTGTATAGCGGTTTAACTCTTTATTGTTGGCTGCATAATGCTTAATGGTCGTTCCGCAGCCCGGATGTTTTTGTACACCTTCTGTAATTGCGGCTGCCATAAGGCCAGAGATAAGTGGGTCTTCTGAAAAATATTCAAAATTTCGTCCACATCGAATGGATCTATGAATATTAAGTGCCGGAGCCAGCCATAAATGCACGCCGAACATCTCCATTTCACTGCCGACAATATCACCATACATTTTTGCCAATTCCGTATTGAAAGACTGCGCAATCGCGGTTCCAATTGGAATTGCCGTACAATACTGATACTTAATTTTGTTTCCTTCTTTTGGTCCTTTGTTTCCGCCAATAAACAAATTCATAAAGAAAATCATTGGCTTTGACATATAATCCAAAAAACTTTCTGGAACAGCAGACTGACCAATTGCATGTGCTCCTTTTTCATCTTTGTAATATTCTTTTGCCAGACGCAATCCTGCAGGACCATCTGCCATGACAAGCGACGGAAAATCTTTCACATACTGCGTAGTTTCCCCTGCCGCACCACAAACCTGTGCACTGGCATTTCCGATTACAGATGCCAATCCACCCTTATTCGGATTGAATCCTCCAATATTCATAAGTGCCGCATCTTCCACAGATAAAGCTTCTACTTCTGGCAAAATTTCATCTTTTGTGCCTTTGTCATAGAGCACTGTTTTCTTGACAAAAACGTCTGCTGGAATTGCAAATACAGCAATATCTGCCGGAATGTTTTCTGCTTCTTTTGCTTCTGCACGAAGATCTGTAAAACCAGGTGTTCCCAACACATTCTTAGCCTTACATGTTGTAACTGTTTCGTCTAAACGAAGTAGAGCAACCGGCTGAGTTTCCTTACAGTTTGTACCCATACGGACAATATAATTGCCCTTTTCCAGAATATAAGATGCACTTTCTTCTTCATAAGATGCATAATCAGAAAGTTTAAAGCATGCACTGACTTCCTGCTTTTCTCCCGGTGCTAATTCCCCGGTCTTTACAAAACCACACAGATCCTGATATGCCTTGTCCAGTTTGCCATAAGGAGTGGAAACGTAAATCTGCACAACCTGTTTTCCGGAAAATTTTCCGGTATTTGTCACACGCGCTCTAACCGTAATCTCTTCTCCCTCTACGCTCACGCCAGCCGGTTCTACTGTAAATTCTGTATAGGAAAGTCCATAACCAAATGGGAACAGTTCTTTTTTATCAAAAGTATCAAAATAGCGATAGCCCACATAAATTCCTTCATGGTATGCTGTATGATTGATATCTTCAAAATCATCCATAGAAACATATTGATTCCATGCCGCCCACGTAGTGGTCAGCTTGCCTGATGGATTCTGCTTTCCAAGCAAAATATCTGCCAGTGCAGTTCCCGTATCTACCCCTAACTGTGACAGAACAAGAATATTCTTTACATCCATAACATCAGACAAATCAACAACCCCGCCGACGTTGAGAACCAGCATAAACTTGTTGTACTGTGCATTCAATGCAAGTATGTCACGCTTTTCACTTGCCGATAATTTGATATCACCTTCTTCTACCGGACGATCGTTGCCTTCTCCGGAAATTCGGGATAACACATAAATAGCTGTATCCCCTTCACCCTCCAAAGGAATTTCATAATTCGGTTCCGGCATAGCTTTGCCCATAGCGTACATCATAACATTTTGATGTGCTGCTTTTGCCTCTGCTTTCATCTGTCTTACAAAAGCTTTCTTTGCTTCGATACGTGTCTGATCATACGCATCCAGCCAGGCTCCTGTCGTAATCTCAAATCCTGCCTGTTTTAAGCCTTTTTCTATATTGACAGCATAATGCGAATTCACTTCTCCAGAGCCGGTACCTCCCTTTACGGTATAACGCACACCACTGCCAAATGCAGCAATTTTTCCCGGCTGTTCTAACGGGAATGCACCATCTTTTTTCAAAAGGACCGTACATTCTGCCAGTGATTTTTTCACTGCTTCCGTATGTTTCTTTTCATATTCCATTAATTCCATAAATGTTGCCTCCTCCATCATTTATTTCTTTACATTCATTATAATAATGGTTTGTTCTGTCATACTACCAATATTTTGCTATTTTTTGCAATATTTTGCGTATTTCGTCTAAAAAAAGACGTAGGATGTTTACTCCCACGCCTTTTTCATCCATTCTATTTATGCAAGCGCCTTGCGGTATTTTTCTATCATGTCAGCATACGCCTCGTCTGTCAATGTTTTCAACTGCGGATTCATGGCAAATACGCCACCCCACTCATATTCATTTGCATATTTGGGTACCAGATGGAAATGCAAATGATGTCCAGTATCACCATAAGCGCCATAGTTCACTTTATCCGGATGGAAAATTTCATGCATCGCATTTGCTACCTTTGCAATATCTTCCATATAAGCAGCTCTTTCTTCCGGTGTAAGTTCCACCAATTCACTCACATGCTTCTTATGTGCGACAATCACTCTGCCCGGATGACTCTGCTCCTTAAATAAGTATACCTTTGCTGTTGCAAGCTCACAGATTTTGATGCCAAATGCATCTACCAGTTCTCCTTCAACACAATATGCACAATTCTGATCTACCATAGTCGTTCTCCTCTCGCATCTTTTGTAACTACCAACCATTATATGCAGTTCTGTGTCAAATAGCAATGCATGACTTTTCTACTGTTTGTTTCTTTGCATGTTCCGACGAATCAGCCCTATGATAAAGAAAAGCACGGCAAGCCCTATGGTCACGCCCAAAATCCAGCCACCAAGTGCAAGTGGCGTTTCCATTTTCGTTCCACCTTCTTCCGTAACCGAAGAAATGGATACCCAGCCAAGAGCATTTCCAATGGTTCCCCAGATACCAATCAACAATGATAAAACTGCTGTCTTCATCCAACCATTTCCCGGTAAATAACGATAATCGCAAAAGATTGCCCAGCCAAAAATAACAAAAAATGTACCCGGCAGGAAAAGATCCTGCGTATAAATTGGATTATCGATAGCAAACATGACCATCATCAAGTAAAACCAGATGGTATCCCATGCCACCGTCAGAAGGGCTTTCTGGTTCACCAGCGTCTCTGGCAAGTCTAACTGTTTTACCACCAATGGCGCAAAAACCAAAGAAAGACCAAACATCGTTGAGCAGGCAATCTCGCCAAACGTAATCCAGTCGCCGTGGTCAAAAAACATTTCCACAATAAAAATCAAAAGAATCAATGCAGCTGTCGATGCCACAATTGTCTTCGCCAGCTTCTTTCCTCGCGATAGCAGTGGAACTACTGTAAAACCTGCCACTAATAGCATAGATGCCATAATGGCTGCATCCGTCTTCAAATCAGAATAGCCCGGAAGTGTCATAAGCAGCGCAATGACAATTGGTAACAATAAGAGCCCTGCAATAACTACCGCTGTCTTATATGCCAACGTACGCTCCCTTTTTGCATGGTGTTCCAGCACTTCTTTTGTCTCGTCTGCAAGTGCCATATCCATTTCCGTTTCATCCATTTCCTGCAAAAGTGTTTTACACGTACGGCATTCCTGCAGATGGCTTTCCACCATCTTGCGGCTTGCACCACTACACACACCATCATGATAGAGTGGCAAAATATCCTGTACTACCTCACAAGGTAATTTCTGTTCTATATTACTCATCTTCTTCTAACCTCTCTTTTATTTTTATTCTTGCACGGTGATACGTCACACGCGCCCAACTATCTGTTTTTCGAAATATCGAAGCAATTTCCGCAAATGACAATTCTCCAAAAACACGAAGTTCAAACACTTCTTTATATGGTTCTTCCATATCATGCAAAATCCGATGAATAGACAACGAAGTTTCACGTACGACAAAATCTTCCGTCACATCCGAAGCACACACTGCCTCCTGCTCTGGTTCCACAGCCTCTGCAAGTCTGCCATTTTTACGGAAGTAATCATAACACTGATTTTTCGCAATCGCGCACAACCAGGTGTATGGGCTGGATGACCCTTCGTATTCACTTTTTGTAGTCATTGCTTTCACAAAGGTATTTTGCGTGATTTCTTCTGCTGCAGCAGGATTTTTTACGATATTCATCACGTACGAATATACCTTCATAAAATACGTTCGATATAGCTTCTCGGTATCCAGTCTTTTTCACCTTCCTTTCCTTTTTTTCATAGGTTAGACGATGTTTTTCCTATTTCGTTACAAAAAAATTTAAAATTTTTCCACTTTTCAAAAATCCATTGAAATTCCACCATTATTATACTATAATGAAGCAGATTTAGAAATGAATAGTACCCATAAAAGCAATGATGAAGAGAGTAATGCAATCAGGTTCTCACAGAGAGAGGAACATTTGCTGGAAGTTCCTTAGAAACGGATTACATGAAGACCACTTCGAAGCTGTACGTAGAAGGATGATTCCGAAGCGTTACCGGATAGCCCCGTTACAGGCTGCAAGAGTAAAAATTAAGGTGGAACCGTGTGCAAGCACCCTTAGATGATGTATCAGTCTATGGGTGCTTTTTTCATACTAAAAATGAAAAGGAGAATGAAAATGGTAAATTTCAAAGAAGACGAGCGTCTGAATACGCTGAATCACTCTTGTGCCCATGTGATGGCACAGGCGATCAAACATCTTTACCCAAATGCCAAATTCTGGGTTGGACCAGTTGTCGCAGAAGGTTTCTATTATGATATTGACCTTGGCGATGACGTTATCCGTGATGAAGACATCGAAGCAATCACAAAGGAAATGAAGAAAGTCATCAAATCCGGCAAAAAGATTATGCGTCGTGAAATTTCGAAAGAAGAAGCTTTAAAACTCTTCCAGGATGACCCATACAAAATTGATCTGATTTCCGATTTGGAAGATGGTAATATCACCGTTTACGACCAGGGCGACTTCACAGACCTTTGCCGTGGACCTCACGTAGACAATGTAAAACTTTGCAAATATTTTAAATTAATCCGCCACTCTGGTGCATATTGGAAGGGCGACAGCAAAAACAAGATGCTGCAGCGTATCTATGGCGTTTGTTTCCCAACACCAGAAGAGTTGAATGCACATTTACAGTTACTGGAAGAGGCAAAGGAAAGAGATCACAGAAAGATCGGAAAAGATATGAATCTTTTCATGGTAGACGATCTCGTAGGACGTGGTCTTCCTATGTTCTTACCAAAGGGATATACCATTTGGCAGGAACTCGAAGATTATATTAAAGCAAAAGAGAGAAAACTGGGTTATCTGCATGTTATGACACCTTGTGTTGGTACCGTTAATCTTTACAAGACCTCCGGTCACTGGGATCATTATAAAGAAAACATGTTTCCTCCAATGGAAATGGAAGGCGAATCTTTTGTACTTCGTCCAATGAACTGCCCACATCACATGATGATCTATGCAAACAGAAGACATTCTTACAAGGATCTTCCAATCCGTATTGGTGAGATTGCACATGACTTCCGTTATGAGTCCAGCGGAACTTTAAAGGGTATCGAACGTGGCCGCCACTTCTGCCAGAACGATGCACATTTATTTGTTACTCCGGAACAGATCAAAGAAGAATTTACAAGCGTTGTAAACTTAATTTTTGATACGTATAAAGATTTTGGCATTACCAACTATCGCTGTGTACTCTCTCTCCGTGATCCGGAAAACAAAGAAAAATATCATGATGATGATGAAATGTGGAACACAGCAGAGGATGCTCTCCGCGATGTGTTAAACAGCATTGGCATCGAATACACAGAAGAGATTGGAGAAGCTGCTTTCTACGGACCAAAACTTGATGTAAATGTACAGCCGGCAATCGGTAATGAAATCACACTATCTACTTGTCAGCTTGATTTCTGCTTACCTGCTAAGTTTAACCTTTACTACATTGACAGCAATGGCGAAAAGCAGACACCTGTTGTACTTCATCGTGCCATCCTCGGTTCTTTGGATCGTTTCATGGCATACATTCTTGAAGAAACAAAGGGCAATCTGCCTACATGGCTTGCTCCTATCCAGGCTCGCGTTATGCCAGTCAAGACAGACGATGATGACTTAAATGCTTACGCACAGGAAATCGTAGACGCTCTTGCAGATGCAGGTGTCCGTGTAGAACTTGACAATCGTGCGGAAAAACTTGGTTATCGTATGCGTGAAGGACAAGTTCAGAAAGTACCTTATCTGCTGGTTGTCGGATTTAATGAAAAGGATGACCGTACCGTTTCCTTCCGTCTGCATGGTGAAAAAGAAACAACTGTGCTTCCATTAGACGAATTCGTTGAAAAAATCAAAGCTGAAATTGCTGAGAAATCAAGAGAACATATTCATGTAAACTAATCATTAAAACCCCACAGATTCCTGTGGGGTTTTTTAAGTGTGTATGTCAGATTTTGATTATACGCATGTATTATAACTCTATCTTTAATGATTATACGCACATTCTATAAAGTCATATGTTCATGCTGCATACGTGGCAAATAATATATGGTTTCTTCCTATTACATCTTTCCTCCATATACAGGAAAGCCGCTGGCTGCACCGTAGTTTTCAATCTTTTTGAAATTCTTAAGTACTTCCATATCCTCTGCACTGATTGTGAAGTCAATCTTTGCGTTGCTTTCCATATGCTCTGGATTAGCTGTTTTTGGAAGAGATATAGCGCCAAGCTGTAAGGTATAGCGGATGCAAAGCTGTGGCACAGATACTCCATATTTGTCTGCAATTGCCTTGATTTCAGGCTGGCTTAAGATCTCACCATGTGCGATCGGAGAATATGCCTCAATTGCAATATCATTTTTCTGGCAGAAATCAATCAGTTCTAATGGTGTGTTGCTGATATGACAGAGTACCTGATTTACCATTGGTTTGATCTCTGCGGTCTCCATCAAGCTTTCTAAATCGCCGATCTGGAAATTAGATACACCGATTGCTTTCAATTTTCCTTCACTGTATGCTTCTTCAAGTGCTCTCCATGCTGCGCGGTTTCCTTCCACATAGCGGTTTTCGCTCTGGTTCACCTCTACCCATGGCTGTGGGCTGTGAATAATCATCATATCAAGATAATCCAGTCCCATTTTCTTTAAGGTCTCATCAATACCTGCCTTGGCTTCCTCATAAGTCTTATGTTCAGCAGCCACTTTTGATACGACAAAAAGTTCCTCCCTTGGCACGCCACAGGTTCGGATACCTTCCCCGACACCGCGCTCATTTCCATATGCCTGTGCAGTATCAATGTGTCTGTATCCCAGTTCCACTGCTGTTTTTACTGCGTCTGCGGCCTTATCATCATCAATAAACCATGTTCCCAGACCTAACTGCGGAATTTTTACTCCATTATTTAATGTTATTTTTTCATTATACATATTTTTCTCCATTCATTTACCAAAACTACTTTTTCTCATCTAATAGCACTGTTCCCTGATCAGGATTATGGTTGATTGCTCCTACGATTGGATGTGGTACATACATTTCCTCCAGATAGGCAATATCACTCTTTGTTAATTTTACATCAAATGCTCCCACTGCATCATCCAGATAGAATGCTTTGGTTGCCCCGATAATTGGAGATGCAATTCCTTTTGCCCACTGCCATGCAATAGCAATCTGCGACATTTTACAATTGTATTTTTCTGCAAGTTCGTGAACTCTTGTTACGATCTGCATATCCTGTTCTTCCAAGTTTAGTATATTCCATGTATGCCCTCCTACCTATCATTCCCTACCTGTAAATCCACTGCTTGTGTTACCACTTCTAATTTTTATTTTAACTTTTGGTATTCTTCATCTGATACCGGCTGGCACCACTCATTGGAAGTTTCCTCTCCCGGCACTTCAATAGCGAGATGTGAAAACCAGCTGTCTGGTGCGGCTCCATGCCAATGCTTTACTTCTGCTGGAATATTGATACAGTCTCCCGGCTTCATCTCGATGGCTTCTTTGCCTTCTTCCTGATAGTAACCACGTCCGGCAACGCAGACCAGAATCTGTCCACCGCCCTTTTTTGCATGATGAATATGCCAGTTGTTGCGGCAGCCCGGTTCAAATGTCACATTGAAAATGCCAACCTGGCTGGTAGAAACCGGTGCCAAGAAACTGCGTCCGCTAAAATACTGGGCAAACCCGTCATTTGGTGCACCGATTGGAAAAACCATTTCTTTTGCGTGCGCGCGCATTGCCTCATCCTCATATGGAAGGTCGCCCTCATTTACGCTCCATACTTCTTTTGCTAGGTTAAAGACTGCCCAGCCCTTCGGCCAGCCTGCATAAAAAGCAACATGTGTGATGATAGCCGCAATCTCTTTTTGCGTCACACCATGTGCCTTGGCATTTTCCAGATGAAACTTCAAAGAAGAATCTGTGATACCGGATGCCATAAGGGCTACCACGGTAATGATACTCCTAGTCTTTACATCAATATCTTCATTGTTCCAATTCTCTCCAAAGAGAACATCATCATTATAATGTGCAAATTCCGGTGCAAACTCACCGAGTGCATTTCTTCCTGCTGTCTGCGTGATCTTTGCCATAATCTTATCCTCTCCTTTTTATAATGCCTTTACCCAGTCTTCGATTTCCTGTTTGCCATAAGATACACCTCCAAAAATAAAATGAATGCGTAAAAAGCCTCTTTCGCTAACTTACGCATTCATTATATAATCCCAGGTTCTATTATGTCTAATACTTATATAGCATGTCGCATTATGCCTTATAGGCATTCAGCTCTTTTATAAAACATTCTACCGCAGGAGAGCATGGAATGTTTCTTCTCCATGCAATGACTGTACTGGTTTCTATGGCCGGAGATAACCTTTTTTGCACCAAAAGAGCTTCTCGCCAATAACGCACCGCACCTTCAATGGAAATGGGATAGCCAACACCTTCCAATGCCAACACACCGGCATTGGTACCCAGATTGCTGGTTGCTACGATATGCAGTTTTTGAAAGTCCTTGCCAAACCAGTTTGCCAACTCACTCTGTACATTGGTTCGTTCCGGCAGGATCAAGGGCAGGTGTTTTAAATCTGCTTTTGTGATCTCATCTTTTTTTGCAAGCGGATCATCTACTTTCATTGCCACAACCCAATGATCGCTCCCCGGCAGGCGGATATAATCCAGATTCTCTGTACTGACAGGTTCTAAGAACAAGCCAATGTCCACGATCCCCTTACTCATCATTTCCAGAATCGTATCTGCCGTTCCCGTATGTATGGCAAACTGTACCAAAGGATACTTTTTGCAATAAGACCGACATATTTTTGCCAGCGTTTCCACTGCCATGAACTCGCCACAGCCAATCATGATCTTTCCGGCGATCGGTTCCTGATTTCCGCGTAGTTCATCCACGATCTTTTCTTCCATATCTACGATTTCCAGCGCACGCCTTTTTAACAGAAGGCCCTCGTCCGTCAGAGTAATATGATGTCCGCTACGATCGAATAATGTCACGCCCAATTCTTTTTCCAAGCCTGCCAATTGGCGCGATAAGGTCGGTTGTGTAATGTGCAGAACTTCTGCTGCCTTGGTAAAACTCTGTTCTTTTGCTACCGTAAGAAAATATCGGAGTACCCGGATTTCCATAAACTATCCTCCTGCGTTATATGTCTGTATGCGACCACATTTATGCCCGCTATTATAGCACAAATCACTTCTGATATCCTCTACTTTGCTAAGATGTCCTTCTTTTTCCGGTTCAGATGCAGATAAAAGAGCACATTTAATATGATACCGACGGTCGTTGATACCGGTGCCGCCAGTCCAATCTTCGTCAAACTGGCATTTGGCTGGATGCTCATGATATAGGCAAATGGCAAACGAACCAGAAGTGTCTGCACCAGACCCTGTACCATAACCCAGAGTGTCTGGTTATTGCCGTTGAAATAGCCGATCATAGAGAAAAGCACTGCCGTTACAATTGTCTCCGGTGCAAAGCCCTTGAGGTAGGCAAAACCATTGGCGATCACTGCCGGATCTGTGGTAAAGATACCTGCCAGCAGATCTCCTTTTAACATGACGAGCAAAAAGACCACGCAACCAAAGGAAAGCCCTATACCAATGCCCGTAAACATGGCTTTCTTGGCACGTTTCTGATTGCCGGCTCCCACATTTTGTGAGACAAAGGATGCCATGGACTGCATAAGAGAACTCGGGATCAACATAGCAAAATTGACGATCTTGCATGCCACGCCATAACCTGAGGATGCCTCAAGTCCTAATCTGTTGACAAAGGCACAGAGGGCAAGAAAAGAAAGTTGGGTCAAAAACTCCTGTAAGGCGAGTGGTAGTCCGATAGAAAGGAATTTTCTACATTGGCTGTTAAACCCAAAATCGGATCTTTTTATGGTAAACGGCAGTTTCTTTTTCAAAAGTAGCAGAATCGCGCACACAACGCTGACTGCCTGCGCCATAACCGTTGCCAGTGCCGCACCTGCTGCATCCATATGTAAACCTGCCACAAAGACCAGATCTCCTATGATATTAACAATACATGCGACGAGGACAAAAAGAAGTGGAGACTTGCTGTCTCCCAATCCACGAAAGATTGCAGCCAAAAGATTGTATGCCACAATAAAAAAGATACCGCAGCCACATATACGAACATAAGATGTCGTAAGTGTTAGCGCCTCCTGTGGAGCCTGCATCAAGACGGAAATCGGATTTGCAAACACAACCAAAAGTACAAAAAGTACCACCGATAGCACGGCAAACACTGCAAGTGCACCGCCCAATACCGAGCCAATGACTTCTTCTCTTTTTTCTCCCAGATACCTTGCAATCAAGACAGTAACACCCATAGCAAGCTGTGTCACAACGAAGGTGACAAGATTTAAGACCTGACTGCCGGTCGATACCGCGGAAAGTCCCTCGGTCGAACCAAATCGACCGACCACCAGCAGGTCAACTGCACCATAAGCCGCCTGTAAGATCAAGGCTCCCAAAACCGGCAACATGAACCAAAATAACTTTTTTAAAATGCTCCCCTGTGTGAAATCGGCTCTATCGTTCATTGATTGAAATACTCCTCTCTGACATAATTTGATACATTTTCTCGATGGTTTGCATCATAACCTCTGCCTCATCATCTGAAATAACATCAAAAAATGGTTGTATCTTCCTGAAATATTCTCTATCGTATTTTTTCAGCAATTCCTTGCCTGTTTCGGTTAGCAAAAGATAGGTGATCCTGCCATCGCTTTCGGAACACTGCTTGTGCAGGTAGCCTCTGTTTTCCATCTCCTTGACAGTACGTGTCACACCCGGACGGGGGAGGGACAAAGCCTCGCTGATGTCAGAAACCTTGACGCGGATTCCCTTTTTTTCCAGCATGGTGATCGTATCCAGATAATGAATATAGGAAGGACTGACGCCCTCCGGCAGCGGTGGAAGGAGTTCTCGCACCCGCTTTGCCTGATAACAGGCATCAAACATTGCCTTTATCGTTTTTATTTCCATTTTATTTTCACACCTCCATGTAGTTACCTTTGATAATTACTTCTGATAATTATATTGATATTCTTATTTTTTGTCAATATCATAGTATTTGCTCCTAATGATTATGAAATATTCATGAAGCGGATTTACTTCTTTTTATATTAGTGTTATAAGTAGTAAAGATGTATTACTAGGCAAAGATAAAGGAGTTTTCCATGAAAAATAAAAGACTGGTCGCAGAAAGCCTGATGATTCTCTGCTATATTTTTGTCCTCTATCACCTAAGTGCCCTATGCCACTACGGTGGCGTCAAAAGGCACTTGCTCTGGATGTTGCTGGGATTGCTGGTATTTTGCGCCACCTTAATCTACCTGCTCATAACAGATACGCCAAAAATCAAAAACAAAACAGCTTTCCTCGTGAAATTGATGTCCCTGATCGGTGCAACCGTTCTTTTTACATCCAACATTATCTACTCTGCTATTCCTTATAATGGAAAATTAGCCTGGAAAATTCAGGATTTGATACATACACGCGAAGTTACATTGACACATAATAATGTTTTTGACACTGGTATAGAAGGCATTCTGGATGATTTAACTGCCACATTAAACCTTCCGGAAAAACTCTATATTGCAGAACAATTTACTGTAGATTTTGACGGTACTGGAAAAATAAGTGCAATCGAAGGTTTCTTATATGGAAAAGGTGAAAACGATCAGACGCGCACCTATTTAATCAGTTACAATGCCAAAAAAAGCAAAAAAATTTATGTTAATATGGATGGGTATGCATCGGCAGATTTTGATACAGACTCCTTACTATCTCCTATGATCGATGTGCTTGCACTGGCCAACTGGAAAGAACAGGTGGCTGCGTGGGAACAAACTTATGATGGCTCCACCTACCAATTACTATATTTGGGAAATCGCTCTTTTGAAATAAGAGATGGTCTCGTTACGGTTTCCGGAGATAGCTCCGAAATCCAAAAATTAAATGCCGGCGGCTCTGTAAAAGGATATGAAGTATCCTTACACATGCCAGAGCTTGATACGGTTACACCAATACGTTATATCGCCAACCCCAAATACACTTCTTTGCAGGAACAAAAAGAACAGGAGCAAACGGATGCTTCTACTAAAAACTCCTCAGAAATCGGCAAATGTGATACCGACGAAGATGGTATACAATATTTTTATCTCACAGAACAAATTGGGTGGAAATTTAAGATTTTAGATGCTGCCGCAGGAAGCCGTTTTTATGGCTTGCAACAAACAACAGACGGCGGTAACACGTGGGAAATGATTAACGAAGATCCTTTTGTCGGTAATATTGGTGTCAGCGAAGGTCTCGTATTTTATGATGAGAATAATGGCATCATTGGTCTGACATGTGCAGGGCAGGATTGGTCCAACCTTTATCGAACGACAGATGGAGGGAAAACTTTTACAAAAATAGAATTTCCAGGTGCCGCAACCGGCGAATTCTACTTTGATATGCCAAGAAAAGATAAAGACCAGTTGGTCGTTTTAGCAAGATCCGAAGCTGGTGATACCACCGGTATAAAATATGTTTCTACTGATGGTGGCGCAACATGGGAAAACGCCGGAGACTTTTGATCTCCGGCGCTTTTCTTATGCTTTATATTGCTTTCTTTTCCTTCTTTTTCAGATGGTTGAGCCATGCCTGCGGAAGTCCCATCGCAAGGATGATACCGATGACAATCGCCCCTGCCGTCTCGACTGTCTCGGTTCCTTTGGTCGAAAACATTTCCATATTACCGCTGATTAGATAAAAGGCTGCATAGTAAATCCCGGCTCCCGGCACCAGTGGGAATATCCCTGACAACAGATAGACCGTTGCCGGATGCTTGCGAAGTACTGCAAAAAGGCGGGAAAGCAAGGTCAAGGCCAGTGTTGCCACAATCGTTGCCAACATCAGATGCCAGCCCTGCTGTGAATGCAGATATTCATAGACAAACCAGCCCACACCACCTGTCACCCCACATAAACCCCATTCTGATTTAGGTGCTTGAAACAGAACAGCAAAGGCTAACGTCGCGATCATAGCAATGATAAAATGCAAAAAAATCGTCCCAATCATGACATAACACCTCCCAAACTCTGAAAAATATAGATTGTCAGGCCAACGCCAACCGAAATAAAGAGTGCTGTCAAAAGCGCGTCCAAGAGATGGATCACACCTGACAGATAATCACTATTATAGAAATCACGAATGGAGGTCGTAAAGGCAATGCCCGGTACCAGTGGCATGATACAGCCAATCACTATCTTGTCCTGCGAAACCGGAAGTCCCATACACATAGGAAGCAGGCTCAGGGCTGTTACAAACATACTACAGATTAGCAGATTGGCAAAGCGCCCAACATGGTGTTTTTCAAACCATAACATCAAAAGTTGTAATAAAAGACCAATGCCAAATGCAATGGATCCATCCAAAAAATTCGCTCCGAACAAAATGGCAAAACCACCGGATCCGATACCGGTACATAGGACACGAATCCAGAGTGGATCCTTCTTGTGATGTATAATGGCATCCATACGAACCCAAGCCTCAGATATCGTACATTTCTTATCACAAATGTCTCTGGCTAACTGGTTGAGTTTTGATATCTTGAGCAGATTCACACTGCCTAAGGGCACATGCCGAATCATGCTACAGGCATCTTCCTTTCCCTCATTGGCACTGGCAAAGATACCATTGGATAGCACATATACATCATAATCCTCTAACTGATAAGCCGCCATGATCTTCATAACGGTATCTTCCACGCGGTAGATCTCACCACCATTTTGAAGCATGGCGTCGCCGATTTCCACAGCCAGCGTTAATATATCTCTAGTTTCATTCATTCTATAAGTTCCTCACTTTGGTTATTTGTATCACTTGCGCACCAGCCCACTTTCATCAAACAAATGATATAAAAAGGTCAGATAATTCCCAGTTGTTAAGTTTTTTTCCCGTATTTTTCCTTCAACCTATATTCATCAAGTTCAATCATCAGCTCCACATATGCCTCTCTAAGTTCCCTTGGTGACATGGTTCTGGCAAATCCCATATACTTATCATATTTCTTAGCTCTGCGCTCCTCTTCCTCTGATGCATATATTGTCTTTTCATTTTTAAAGCGATCTGCCTCAGACTCATCAAAACAAAGTGAAACAGCTACAATATGTTTGCATATAATTTTCTTTCCATTTGCCAAAGGAC
>OGDN01000661.1_pt1 | contig 67731 bp, 38 predicted proteins | sample 1570271 | NCBI WGS metagenome assembly OGDN01 (sample SAMEA4384481, study PRJEB24528) | human gut metagenome | reverse complement strand
TCGTTTTCTGTAACAGTGATGAGAAGAACGCCGTGTCGGAACCTAACGGAGACAAAGGTGGTGTGGGCTGCCTTTTTGATGACGACATTAATTCGTATTGGCATGCCAACTGGAGTGGGGGAACGAACAATGACGATCAGTTGCCCCAGCTTTTCCAGGGAGGGAGAGAGATGCCTATCACGATTGTGGTGGATATGAAAGAACCGGTCATCGTTCATAGTATTGGCTGGACCCAGCGCCAGAATTCAGACTATCAGGATACGAAGAAGATTGAATATTATGTGTCCAATGACGAACAGTTCAGACTTGGCGGTAAAGAAGACTATTCACCTGTGGCACTGAATAACTGGACGTATGTGATGGAACGCTCGTACCAGAAAGGTTACAATGCGCCCCAATGGCAGACACAATCTGAGGAAATACTGCAGAAGAAGGTAAAAGGACATCTGCTGAAAGTGAAAATTGTAGAAGGCTATCGGGACCGGTTGGCTAGCGGAGCCGAATTGTATGTAAAGCAACTGCTTGCGATTGATGGTGAGCCAATCAAATAATCCGGGGGGACAAACAAGAGGTTGGATGAGGTAAAAAGAGAATGTTCAAAGGATGAGATGGCGGGCGATGGGGCTTCTGTCAGTAGTCGGGTACTTCTGTTCTATTGATTGGAAGTTCCGGTCTGCCACTAATAAGAAAATCAGTTTATTCAAAATAGGAATGATATAATTATGAGAAAATTTATTGGTTTGTTTATAATTTGTTTTCTGTCGATAACGACAACACTGCAAGCATGGGAGGGGAATGTATTGATTTCCACCCCGAATACTTCCATTATTTTAAGTGCCGCAGAAGGACAGCAGCTTCGTTTCTCCTACTTCGGGGAGCGGGTGGAAGAAAATCAGATTCATCAGGTTTTTGATGCGTGGACTGGTTTTCATCGTCCGGCTTATCCGGTGTTCGGTACTTCTACTTATGAAATTTCAGCCCTTCACGCTGTTCATGCTGATGGCAATCAGACGTTAGACTTAATAGTCGACCGGGTAGAACAGAATCCGATGAAGGATGCCGTGTTGACCACCATTACCATGAAAGACCGGATATATCCTTTCACTGTCAAAATGTACTATAAAGCCTGTCAGCAGATAGACATGATAGAGACATGGGTGGAAGTATCACACAAGGAGAAGAAAGCGGTGGTGCTGAAACGGTTTGACTCCGGTCATTTTCTGATCCGTCGGGGGGATGTCTGGATCTCTTCCTTACACGGGCACTGGGGAGCCGAGACGCAGCTGGAAAGCGAACCGTTGGTGTCAGGAATGAAAGTGATGAAAAATATGGATGGTATTCGTAATGGGCTCGGTGATCATTCGGAAGTCATGTTTTCGTTGGATGGCAAGCCGCAGGAGAATAGTGGACGGGTCATCGGTGCGGCACTTTGCTGGAGCGGACGTACTAAGATCAGAGTGGATATGGATGATACGTTCGGCAGATCTGTACACAGTATTTTTGCCGGAATGAATGAAGAAGCTTCCGAGTATAAACTGGAACCGGGAGAAGTATTCACTACTCCGGTGCTGGCGCTGACTTATTCACAGGAAGGTATCGGCGGTGCCAGCCGTAATTTCCATCGGTGGGCACGTACAGGCATGGTTCATGGCTGTGACAAGCCACGGGATATCCTGCTCAATAGTTGGGAAGGGGTATATCTGAATATCAAAGAACCTGAGATGGACCAGATGATGAACGACATTGCTTCTATGGGAGGTGAGCTTTTTGTGATGGACGATGGCTGGTTTGGCAGGAAATATCGTCGTATTAATGACAACTCTTCGTTGGGCGATTGGGTGGTAGATACGGAAAAGCTGCCTAATGGTATTCAAGGGCTGACCGATACGGCTAAGAAATATGGAATCAAATTCGGTATATGGATCGAACCGGAGTTTACGAATACAAAGAGTGAGCTGATTGACGATCATCCCGACTGGGTATTGCGTGCCGGAAGCCGTGAACTGTCATGTGGTCGTGGCGGTACGCAGGTGGCACTGGACTTATGTAACCCGAAAGTGCAGGATTTTGTCTTTCAGGTAGTCGATACATTGTTGGCGAAATATCCGGATATTGCTTATATCAAATGGGATGCAAACGGTGAATTGCTGAATTATGGTTCTGCTTATCTGGCGAAGGACAAGCAATCGCATATTTATATAGACTATCATCGTGGGCTGGTCAAAGTGATGGAACGGATTCGCGCTAAATATCCCGATGTCGTGATTCAGGCATGCGGAAGTGGTGGCGGACGTGTCAGCTATGGAGTAATGCCCTATTTTGATGAGTTTTGGGTCAGCGACAATACCGATGCCCTGCAACGTTTATTCATCCAGTGGGGTACTTCTTATTTTTATCCTTCTATTGCGATGGCACAACATGTCAGTGCTTCTCCGAATCATCAGACGGGGCGTGTAGTGCCGCTTAAATTCCGTTTTGATGTAGCGATGACCGGTCGTTTGGGAATGGAGATTCAGCCAAAGAATATGACCGATGAAGAAAAAGACTTCTCAAAGAAGGCGATTGCCACCTATAAGTCTATCCGTCCTGTGATACAGTATGGTGACCTTTATCGTTTGATATCTCCTTACGACCGCAAGGGGGTGACTTCGATGATGTATGCCACGGCGGATAAGAGCCGTGCCGTATTCTTTGTCTATAAGATGGAGCAATTTGTCAACCAGATTCTGCCGCGTATTCGTATGGCAGGGCTCGACCCGAAAAAGAACTATAAGATTCGTGAGCTGAACGTGGCTTCGGGGGCCAATCCCTGCTTCTTGAATGATCGCGTATTCTCGGGGGCATTGCTTATGAATACCGGTATCGAGCTGCAACTGGAACGTGAATATGCAAGTTGGGTACTTGAGCTGACCGAGATTTAGAAACATGGCAAAATAGTACTTTGGGATAATCTTTCAGAGAAACGGTATGAATCCAAACTCAACGGTATGGATTTATACCGTTTTTTGAATGGATATGTCAAAAACAATCCGTATGTTTGCCATGTTTATTAAAAAGTGAAATTATATTTCATTTACTAACTTGGAATCTTTCTATATGGATATGAAAAAAATAAAACGGTTTGTATTGCTGCTGATAATGGCCTTTCTTGCAGTGAATGTACAGGCGCAACTGGAACAGGCTGTGAAGAATATCTTCGCTGGAGATACAATAGCAACCCATCCGGTACCTTTGCACCGGGATTCGGATTCTGTCCGTGTGGCAAATCTGCAGAAATCGTTGGAAGAGGCACGTCTCAATGAAGCAAACATGCGTCTGGAGATGGAAGAAATGAAACTTCAGATGTTTGCCGCCGATTCGGTGAAGGTATCCCAGCAACGGCAACGGATTGATTCTTTGCGCCAATTCACTAAAGGAGTGCCTGTCATTGCCGAAGGAGATACTTTATTCTATCTTTTTACAAAACGTGGAGGATATACCCCTCAACAGCGTGCCCAAATGACCGGTGCCGCCATAGAGGAACTGGGAAAACGCTTTAATCTCCGTCCCGATTCCGTATCCATAGACCATTCGGATATTGTGTCCGACTTGATGTACGGCAATAAGGTATTGCTGTCCCTTACCGATCAGGACGCTTTGTGGGAAGGAATTTCCCGTGATTCCCTTGCTAAAGAGAGACAACAGAATGTGATCACCAAACTGCATGAAATGAAGGCTGAGCATAGCGTCTGGCGTATGGTGAAACGTATTCTTTATTTTCTGTTGGTGATAGTAGGACAGTATTTTCTGTTCCGTCTGACGAACTGGTTGTTCCGTAAATTGAAGGTACGCATCCTGCGGTTGAAAGATACAAAAATAAAACCTGTATCCATTCAGGGATACGAATTGCTGGATGCGCAGAAACAAGCTAATCTTTTAGTCTTTCTGGCAGGTATCGGGCGCTATATTCTCATGGGATTGCAGTTGCTGTTTTCCGTACCGTTGGTTTTTATCATTTTCCCGCAGACGGAGGGGCTTGCCTATCGTTTACTCGGTTACATCTGGAATCCGATTAAGGGCATCTTTGTTGGCATTATCGATTATATTCCCAACTTATTTACGATTATTGTTATTTGGTATGCGGTAAAATACCTGGTACGCCTTGTTCTTTATCTGGCACGTGAAATAGAGGCGGGACGTCTGAAAATTAACGGCTTTTATTCGGATTGGGCAATGCCGACTTTTCATATTATCCGTTTTTTGCTTTACGCTTTTATGATCGCGATGATTTACCCTTATTTGCCGAAGTCCAACTCAGGCGTATTTCAGGGAATCTCGGTTTTTGTCGGGTTGATTGTTTCACTTGGTTCAAGCACGGTGATTGGTAACATTATTGCAGGACTGGTGATCACCTATATGCGTCCGTTCAAGATGGGCGACCGGATTAAATTGAATGATACCGTCGGGAATATTATAGAAAAGACTCCTTTGGTGACCCGTATCCGTACACCGAAGAATGAAGTGGTGACGGTTCCCAATTCGTTTGTGATGTCATCGCATACGGTGAACTATAGCACTTCAGCGCGTGAATATGGTCTGATCATTCATGCTGAAGTGTCAATCGGGTATGATGTACCTTGGCGAAAGGTTAATCCGTTATTGATTGATGCGGCATTGAACACTCCCGGAGTGGTGGACGATCCGCGTCCGTTTGTGCTGGAGACTTCGCTGGAAGACTGGTATCCGGTTTATCAGATTAATGCTTATATCAAGGATGCTAATCAGATGTCACAGATATATTCGGATTTATATCAGAATATTCAGGATAGGTTTAATGAGGCGGGAATTGAGATCATGTCTCCGCATTATATGGCTGTTCGTGACGGAAATGCTACGACAACGCCTAAGGATGATTTAAGTAAGAGTAATCCTGCGGATACAGCTAATCAGAGTAACAAACCTGAGTAACATAAGCTTGATCGTGTGATTTTCTTTTCATTCATGCTCAGCGTTTCCATGTATATTTGTCGGAATATTTATGATTGCATTAAATGTGATAATAAAAAAAGGATTAACTTAGCATGAGTTTTAGAAATCACGAATGTGAAGCTGTTAAAATGTAATGAATAAATAATTTCTCATCCATGAAAATAGAGTATTGTATATATTGTGATGAAAGTTGCCATTTGGAACATGATGATATAAGACCAATGGTATTAGGCGGAGTGTGGTGTCCAAAATCAGAAAAAGATAAAATATTTGAGCGTCTTAGAAATCTCAAAGTTAAGCATGGATTGAATCCGACTTGCGAATTAAAATGGAATGCAGTTTCTCCTTCTAAGCAGGGGTATTATCAAGATGTTGTGGATTATTTTTTTGATAATTCTAATTTGCATCTAAGAGTTCTGGTTGTACCCGATAAAACTGTCTTGCGACATAATGATTTTAATCAAACACATGATAGTTTCTATTATAAGATGTATTTTGATTTATTGAAGACGATATTAGATCCTAGATGTGCTTATGATATTTATGTTGATATCAAGGATACACAAGGACAAAAGAAGGTAGATAGATTGCAAGAATATCTTTGTAATAGTGCTTATGATTTTGATAAGAATGTGGTTCGGAAGATACAGCAAGTACGTTCTCATGAAGTCGAACTAATACAACTTGCCGATTTCTTAATTGGTGCGGTTTGTTATGTGCACAGAAATTTGAAAACAAGTGCCACAAAACTAGAATTGATTGAACAAATAAAAAAACGTTCAGGGTATTCTTTGTTGAAAACGACTTTGTATAAAGAAGATAAGATGAATATCTTTGTTTGGAAAGGTAAAGGTATGTGATCATGGCTATACATAGTAGTTTGTTGCCGGCCAAAATCTATTTAGAAGATTTTTCTGGAAATTATGAGCAATTTATAAATGCTGTATATGATGTGTTTGAGAGGGATTTCGTGAAATATCATCCTTCTTTTGGAGGTTACAAGTTAGGTTTGAAACGTCATCCTGAGTTTCAGGATAGGGCTTATACGTTCTATCATATGACACATAAGGGAAAAGTTGAAGACGAAAGAACTCCTGATTTACGAAGGTGTGAATGTTTGCCATGGGGCCGCATTACAGTTGAAAAAGTCACTGAATACTCATTAAAATTTTGGGAACAAGAACGTAAAGGTAAACATCGTATCTGTATATGGTTAGAAACAGAAGATGATGTTGATTATTTCTTTGTTTTGGATGTCAGGCAAACTTTTGTTCTTCCATGGACTGCTTTTGTTGCAGAATATTCACATGAAGTACGTAAAAAAGAAAAAGAGTACCAGCAGTGGTTGAGTACATTAGGTGATAGAGTTTATACCCCCGATACTTTAATCAGGAAAATAATGGATGAGTTGTCTTGATACAAAAAGCAAGAACCGCCTGACGAATCAAACGGCTCCGTAACTCTTATAACAACTTGGTTATTGAGATGTTGCAAATATCGGAATAATATTTGATATTACAATGGGAGAACAACTAATTAATAAATTATGTTCATTCTGCATCTGTAAAGCTACTGTTGGCTCCTGCTGTTTTCTTTAGGTGACAGTCCATCCTTTGTCTATTAATAAGCAGAGCGCCCCCTTCCTCACGAAGGAGACGCTCTTTGTTGTGTGTTTTTTCAGTGAGAGTAGAATTTTCTTTATAAGAGAACTTATTTTTTACGGGTAATTGTATAAAGTACATTTCCCTTTTTATCTATCATACGCAGATTAAGCTCTTTCTTGTCGATAGAGCAGACGGAGAAACCCGGTTCGGGGCTACAGAATCTGGTACCTTCGATGGGTTCTACTTGGCGTGCGAGGGAAGCGGCGGAATTGACTACATAATCGATATCGCTTCCCGGCACACGGATATGCTGAAAGTTGTGGATATGTCCACAGATATACATATCTACTTTGTGCTTGCGCAGAATACTGTCTACCCGTTTCTGCATATCAAGACGTTCACTTTCCTCTTTCGGAGTGTAGGCATAGATAGGGTGATGTCCGGCTACGATGATCCAGTCCTCTTTGGCATTTGCCAGTACGGATTCCAACCAGGATAGTTGTTGGCTGATATCTTGCTTGCAGGCATCCGGATATTTATCACTTTCTTCGCGGTATTTATCAATCAGCGGGGTGGTATCTATCCAGACAATGCGGATGGTAGCACCTTTTTCTTCGAATACTTTGGTGTAGTAACGATCGGGCATCGACCAGCGGCGGCTGATGTTCGTGTAGTCCAGTACCGCCTGAGTGCTTCCACGATATTCGTGGTTGCCTAAGAGGGGAAACCAGTCGATCATCAGTTCCGGATGAGCGTAAATGAGCTCGTAGTTAGTCATCCACAAAGGGTCGTTTACACTGCGTACTCCGTCGAAGTGGTGAACATCTCCGGTAGCTAATACAAATTCGGGACCGATCTCTTCACCCATCGTGCCCATTAGTTCTGCGATTGGCTTTTGGTCATAGTAGCCGTTGCGGCCTAAATCATTGGCTATGTAAAAGTTAAACTTCTTGTCAAAGATGGAGTAATCCGTTATCTGTGCATGGATGAATGTAAAGGCGGAAAGGAATAGAAGAATGAATAAGCTTTTTATTTTCATATTGGTTTGATTATTAGTGATTTATACCTATGTTTCTTATCGTTGTGAGATTCTCTGTTTTTTGGGTTTAAAAGGAAGGTGCCGTTGGTTTTAAACCAACGTCCCGTTCCTTTTAAACCAACGGGGTGTTCCTTTTAAAGGAACGGATGCTGTCTCCTTTCCAGTCATTAGAAGTTGACTTTCACACCGGCGTTAATCTTTACACCATAGTGCTCCGACTGCATGGTACGGTCTTTGGTACCTTGATAATAACGGAGCGGTTGGTTCAACAAATTGGTAGCGTCTGCATAGAACGTTGTTTTTATCTTCTTTCCGAATGTGTAGCTGGCATTCAGGTCCATGTAGCTTACTGCGTCATAGTAGCGGTCGAGGGCTGCTACTTCTCCCATTTCGTCGATGAAACTTGAAGCATAGTTGTAGGAGAGGCGTACGTTGAGGCCTTTCTTTTCGAAGTAGAGGGAGGCATTAGCTGTATGTTCGGGTGATCCCGGCAGAGACAGGTCTTTTTCGTTCTCGCGACCTTCGAAGTTGAAGTTGTTCACTCGGGTGTGAGTGTAGGTGTACGTACCGTAGAAACCGATGCATTTCAGTGCGGGAGCGATGAATCCGAAGTCACGCTGATAGGCCAGTTCTACTCCCAGCAGATCGGCGTCGCCGGCGTTTTTGGGTTGGGTGAACTTCTTGTATTCGTTGTTTTGGTAGGTGTAGTCACTGATTACCTGATCAACGATAAAGTCATTGATCTTCTTATAAAATACACCTGCACTCACCAGACCGACACTTTTGAAATAGTAATCAGCACTAAGGTCGAAGTTGTAGGAGATGGTCGGAGTCAGGTCGGAGTTACCCATAACCAGTTCATTGTCACTGCGGTTGATGTTGACACATGGGATCAGCGCGGAGTATTTCGGTCGGCTCAGTGTCTCGGTAAAGGAAGCGCGGAGCTTTAAGTCATCGTTCACATCGTATTTGAATAAGAGGCTGGGAAGCCAGTTGATGTAGCTGTTTTTATGATTTCCGGTAGGTTCGAGGGTTTCTGTCTCCTCTTTGTCGTCGGCTACATTCCAGTTCCAGCCGTTGTATTTGATGTGAGTGGCTTCCATACGCAGGCCTGCCATCATTTTTATCTTCTTTCCTAAGCTTTGGTCGAAGCGGAAGAAAGCGGAAGTTACGTTTTCTCTGGCGTGGTAGTTGCCGGAGGATTCTTCGAGTACTTGTTGCCCTTCCAGACTGCTGAGGTCGAGTGATCCCAGATATTCTTTGGATACGAAGTCGGTTGCTTTATATTGGTCTCCCGGCATGTATCCGTCGCGAATCTGGCTGGTGAGGTTATTCATATAATCTTTGTCGAAAGCATCCTTGTACGCATCTGCGTAATCATAGCAGAGGGTATTCCGGTCTTTGGTCTTGGAAGCGTATTTGGCTCCGAATCTAAGGCTGTTGCCATAAATGCCGTTTGTCAGCGGAAGTTCGAAGTCAACTTTGAATTTCAGGTCTTTTTCATAGATTTCCTGATTGCTTTCGGTCAGTTCTTTCACTTTCCATTTGCCTCTTTCACCGTCTATTTCTCCATTGTGGAGGTTGACATCCGTTGTTACGTAAGGGAAACGGTCACCGGCATCTACGACAGTAAAGCCGAGGAAGTCTTGTTTCAGGCTGAAATATCTTTCGTTCGGGCGGTCTTCGCTGGCACGGGCATAAGAGGCTCCCCAGTTGACGGACAGCTTTCCAAACTGATGTTCACCGCTCAGACTGAGATCCATTGTTTGCTGTAATTCCAGACGTGCGTTTCTGTTGTTGGGTGTTCCTCCTTTCGTCTCGATCTGGGCGGATTGCTGCATATCTCCTTCATCGTCCAGTCCCGTTTTATCCAAGTCTTTATAGGTGACACGATAGCGGTTTTCCCAGTCGTGGCGACGGTTGTAGATACCTTGCAGGGTCAGTCTGTGATTCGGGTTGATGTCGTAGTCGAAAGCCAGGGAGTAGCTTTGGCGCTCACGGGTCACGTAGTACTGGCGTTTCTGCGCTTCCACCATGACTACTTCACCTTTTTTATTGACGTCATATTCAAACTCCACATCGTCCGATCCTACTGGTGCGTTCTGATAGGAGACAGCGGCCATCATTCCTAATTTATCATTGAAAAACCGGTCACCGTAAGTGAATCCTAGGTTCAGCTGCGCTTTCTGGCTGATCCAGTTGTAGCCGGTTCCCGCTGTAGCACTGAACATCCGTTTGTAAGGCGTACTTTTCGTCACCAGATTGATGGAGCCGCCGATAGCGTCTCCGTCCATGTCCGAGGTAACGACTTTGTTCACTTCGATTGTCTGCACCATGTCGGCGGGGATGAGGTCGAGCTGGACGTTACGGGTGTCACCTTCCGCAGAAGGGAGGCGGTTACCATTGATGGTCACGGAACTAAGATCGGCGGAGGTACCGCGAACTTGTCCGAAGCGGGCTTCACCCTGGTCGTATTGTACATTAATGCCATTGATACGTTTGAGTGCGTCGCCGATATTGGAATCGGGAAACTTGCCGACCTGATCGGCTGAAACGACATTGGTGATTCCCATGTTGTTCTTTTGTGAGTTGATGGCGCGGCGTTGCCCCTGAAAAGCACCGCCTACCACTACTTCCTGTAGCTCGAGCCCTTCGTTGAGTACTACGTCTTTTTCGAGTGTTCTTCCTGCCGGAATGGTGATTTTCATTTCGACGGGAGAGTAGCCTACATAGCTGACTTTTACTGTGTATGTGCCCGGCGTAAGGTTGGCGAATGTATAATAACCGTTGACGTCGCTTGTCACTCCGGTATGTAATTTTTCGATGTAGATGGAGGCTCCCGGAAGGATTTGTTTGGAAGTGTCTACTATGCGTCCGCGGATCGTGCCTTGTTTGGCTGCGTTTACTTTTTCCTCTGCAAAAGTGTTTCCGCTTGTACTCATGATTAAAAGAGTCAAAGAGACTAATCTGAGAAATCGTTTCATAAATGTTGGCGTGCGTTAATTATTTGCTGCAAAAGTAGAGGCTTGACGTTTCTTGCTCTTTACAGTTAATTGAAGAACGCGTAACAAATGTGCTACGATTGTATTACGTATGATTATGATACACGGAAGGGTGCCCGCTTGCGGACACCCTTCGATACCTAACCCGATAAATAGTTATATTGAATGTATCTGAGATACGATCAATTCATTGGAATCTCTATACGTTCGCCTGTAACAGAAACGGCACTTAGTTTGAATCCCTCTTTCCAGCGAACCGGAATCGTGAATGTGTCTACTGACGAAGGAGTGTTTTCACCGCTACAGATGAGGACGAATTTACCCGTTTCATCTTTCACTTCGTAAGTTACTACATTGGTCCAGTTCTTTATGGTGATCGTCTCACCGTTATAAGTGACGGCATTATCGCCGGAACCTACCGTAAATGTTTTGGGAGAATGAGTAGCATTCTCTCCTTTTATAATGGCGGGTTTCGTTTTATACAGTTCGTACGTATTATCCGAAATGTATTCTAAAGCGACATCCGGCTGGGTACCTCCCAGTGCGTTTACTTTCTGTTTGAGGGCGTCTATCATGTCTTGTGTTACGGTGAGTTGCTTTTTCCCGTAATCATCCAGTTCTTTATCAACCGGAGTGAGGAATCCCCATTTGGTAAAGAAATCAAGTAAGTTCATGCCGGAAATCTTAGAGCAGGCATATACAAAGTCCAGTTGAATCTCTCCGTGACTCATTCCGGTGTAGTCTTTATTCCGGGCGTATTCATATACTTCCGGATAAAAACCTCCTTTGTCTGCTTGTTGTAACGGAGTCCTGCCCAGTACTTTTCCAAAATAGAGTTCTAATTGCCAGAAAGGAACGAGTTTGCAGAATACATCGTTGGCATTATTCCCTACATTCTGGAAATCGGCATGCGGGCTCCCGGCAGCGATAATTCCACTCCAGGCTTTGGAGTATCTGTTTCTGTAGACAAGTCCCATGTCTTCGACCTGTATTCTGGATGGCTGGCCGAAAATGGTCGTTTGTATATACTCGGACATGATGTTGTTCGTTACTTCCGTATTACCGCCCCACAATACTCCCGGACGTGTCTGGTTGCAATGTCCTATCTCATGGGCAGGTCCCCAGCAACCGCTTGTCTTTAGCTTTTCCGGATTGCAGATTTCGTTCATTGTTGTCCGGTTGTAACCTGTATGATAGGCTGTTGCATACATGTAGGAGTGATACATAACATTCAGGTACATCCGGTTCCTGAACATCTTGTCGTATTTCTCCAATCCCAGTAACTGCTGTTCACTGTATACGATCTTATCATAGAGGTCTATCAGTTCATCTCCTTTGGAGCCTGCGTACGTTTTGAGGTCGCTCGTTTCGAAAGTGAGGTGGGCATATTTTCCCAGTACATCGAAATACCGGTTGGTTGCTTTGTTGAGCAATTCCGACCAACGTCCGGTATGTTCCGGATTTTGTGAGTCGAAGTAGCCGTTTACTTTTCCCGAAGCAAAATGAATCTTGACGGGAGTTGCCCCCGGATCGTCCAGAGTATTCGTGACGTACATCACGTATGCCAGCCCTTGCTCGCTGATAGTAAGCTTGTTGATTCCCTGATTCAGTAAGTAGGTCACTCCACCAAAACCGTCATTCCCGGGCGCATCCAGATTCTGTACCCGCAGTCCGATGTCATAGCCGTGTGTGTCTCCTACCAGAACAATCAGGCTTTCACCTGCCCTGACTGATATTCCGGTTGGATTGTCCAGCTGACTATAAGGGTTTGTCTTATGGGTTGCCGACTGGATATCCGGATTAGGATATGCCTTGAACTCGTTAATACGGAATTCTGCGGGATACTTACCTTTAATCATATAATAAGCTATATTCTTAAAGAATGGGTATTCGCACTTCGCAATGTCGTCTTCCGTAATACCGTTTTTTAGCTCACTGCAACTTGCGTCTGTGAATAGAGTCGAATAATCAAAGTTTACGGGATTCTTTGCGTAGAATTCCATTTCGGCGCATGAAGCAAATCCTTGTCCGTCGCCGGCACCGCTTTTCACGATGAAGCGGAAAGACTTCGCTTGTATCGTTTGGTCGAATGTTACTTTGCTTGCTGTAGCCGAACCTTGAAAATCCTTTTCTAAGAGTTTGGTAAATGTATGACCATCTACTGAATATTGTATTTCTGTTTCTTTGAATCTGCCATTGTTTCCGCTGCTGCGTGGATGGTAGATCAAATAATCGATATCTGTGACTGTTTCAAAATTATAGGTTAGTGTGATGGGGAAATAGTTGCCTGCACCATTACTCCAGCTGGAATGATAAAGTGTCGAGTAATCTCCGTCAAAAGATTTCTCGATGTCACTGCCGGGTTGAAAAGAAGAAGCCGTTCCGCTTACTACTTTAATCTTGATGTCACCCTTTACGTCTTCTCCGTTGCCTTCGGCAAATTCGTTGAGTCCTTTTTGGGTAACAGATACGAATGCGTTCACAGGCTCTGCCTGTTCGGTATCGGTATCAATGGCCGGTAGTACTTCTGTTATTTCGATGTTGCCGTGACGCTGATTGTCAAGTACGGTCGCTTTCACCACATAAGTGTGTGTAGTGGTAACTGTGGCTGGTGCGCGGCTGGCAGGTCTCTCAGTAATCCATTCAGGCAAAGTGAATTTTACTTCTACATTTGTCGTCACGTCAAACTGGACTTCTCCACCGATCACCCCTACCTCAAAGCTGGGCTGGTCAACGAGAATGGCAGGTTCGTATCCCAACTGGCGTACGGTGATTGTCTTCGTCTGGTCGGCAGCTATGACGGTAACAGTTGCTTTGCGCACATACCGTTCCTCGCTTTCATCTACAGATATTTTTAGTGCCTTCCCGTCTGCTGACGGGTGGCACCAATTTTTATCTGATTTGACTGTCCAGGTATCCACATTGGTAGTGATAACTACACTTTGGCTACCGGACTCACAATTGAAGTCAACTGTCTCTTTTTCAACGGTTAAATTGGGGGTTGAAGAGCCGTCATCGTCAGAGCATGCCGTAGACAGGCATGGCAGAAACGATAGTAGAAAGAAAAGCAGTGTATATTTCTTCATTTGTGTTTTTATTCCGGTACGACCATTGAACATTTGTAGATTTCCAATTCTCCCAGTGCAAAATAGGAGGTGCCTTTAGTAGTCTCTGTCACTTCAAACCAAAGATATCGGGAAGGTTTTGACAAAGGGATTATTTCGGAATTATATACTTCACTTGTTCCGTCGGGAAGTTCCGTCAAAGTGGTTTCCTTATGAGTGCCTGCCTGTGAGATATCAACACTGTCTCCATTTATAAATTTCACACCATCAAACCATTGGGCCGGATTGTAATCATCGCTCGTATATAAATTAATCGTTTTCCACGAGCTGTCTGCCGGACGGTTCGTATTGGTTGAACGGAACTTGATAGCACTGACTTCTTCTCCTAAGTCTATCACGAGGTAATGAGGCATTGCCACTGTCGTTTGCCACTGAGAATGGAAGAAGTTTGTAATATCTCCATCTACCAAAGCCGTTACCGGACGGGTAGGGAAGGGGGCATTGGTCCATATCTTCTTACCATCCAGTGTCAGTTTCACAGGAGTGCCGAAAGTGGGGCTGGCTTTTTCAGCCTGAGCCGTTATTTGGTGGCTGGGCCCTGCCGTATTGCCACGATTGAAGACTTGTACGGTGAAGTCGATTTCACCGTATTTTTGTAACAGGTTATCTATCACCAGTTCGCTGGCATATTGGCTGACTTGTTTTCTGTACGATTTACCGGTTGCTTCGATGCTATATTCTACTTGTACATAATAGAGGTTTTCATCGGCAGGCGTCGTCCAGCTCAAAGTAATCTGTCCGGGACCGGGAGTCGCTTTCAGATTGTCGATGTCGCTGGGTGTCGGATACGATGAACTGTCATCGTTACAGGAGAAAAGCATGGCCAACCCTCCGATAAGGTACATCGCCATAAGTATCTTTTTCATAATCAGATTGTTTTTTTATAGTTGTTATTCATCATTGATTAGTAACCAGGGTTCTGCACCATGTTTGGATTTTTGCTGACTTCACCTGCAGGAATAGGCATCAGATACTGACGGGGAGCATCGAATGTACGTTTGTCCTGTATCTCTACAATCTTGGCAAAGTCTTCCAATCTCTCGGCAAGAATGTTCAGGCCACGTGCTTTGACATTGAAATAGGTTTCTCCCATTTTCCAGCGGCGAATATCCCAGAAGTTATGATTTTCCTGATAAAGCTCGATCATACGTTCCTGTCTGACTATTTTCATCACTCTGCCGTCAGGACCGCATTGACCGTCGTAGCTTGTCAAAGGCTGTTTGGCCTTTGCCCAACTTTCCAATACGGGTTTAAGTCCGGCGCGTTTGCGTACCTTGTCCAGATAGGCCATTCCTTTTTCGGGATAACCTTCTTTACCGTATCCTACACAAGCTTCGGCATAATTCAGGTAAAGTTCGGCAAGACGAATGATAGGCCAGGGATATTCGATGGTCGGTTCTACTTGGTTGATGTTAGCTTCTGTACCCGGATGCACTCCTTTCTTGTTCAGATATCCTGTTTTAGAGTAGTTCTGACTACGGGCAGCAGTAACGACTTTTCCGTCATCGGCTCTGACGCCGCAGTTTTCTGTTGCCAAGAAGCCGGTTATCCATTTGTCATCTGAAGCTTTGGCCCCCCAGAAACTACTATACGCATATCTTTCTTCAGTAGTACGGCATTCATAATAACCGTTTTCAAAAGCAACCCATGCATAAAAGCGGGGCTCGCGATTCATATGCATATACAGCGTTTGTCTTCCCGGTACAGCATAAGTGGTACCATCCGGGATAGTCACGATGTCCAGTTTGTTGTTAATGTTGAACTCCGGATCTTCATCAATCGGCAATCCATTGGCTGTGTAAAACCGGTCGATCATTGTGATAGTGGGGGCGATACCATTCCATGAACCACGGGGGAAGTAGGGAATCGATTTACGTTGGATACTGTAGGTTCCGGCCTTGCGGGTTTCAGCGAAGATCACTTCACCGTAGTCTTCTTTGTCTATGAAGGTCATACGTAAACTACGTTGTGTCAGATCATTTGGCTCCGGATAAGAGGTGCTGACGGAAGTTGATTCATAAAGTTTATAATGAGCAGCATCTGCCAGTTCGATCGCTTCCCATGCTGCATCTGCGGCACGCTTATATTTCTCTTCCGAATAAGTGGTTGACAGTAATTGCTCACCATCGGGATTCTTGAAATTTGCATAGTCAGGGTTTCCGTTGAATAGCGGTGAGGCGGCATAAAGCAGCATACGCGCTTTCAGGCTTTTTGCAGCAACGCTGGTGGCTCGTCCATAATCAGCAGTGCTACGTGTGGCAGGCAGTCTTTGAGCAGCATCATCAAACAAGTTGGCTACCCAATCGATGCATTCATCGTAAGGACGGCGTCCGAGCATGTTGGCTGCCGGTGTATCGAGTGCCGGGAGTTCTTCTACTAAGACAGTCGGCCCGTAGCATTTAATCAATAACAAGTGGAAGTAAGCAATCAGGAAGTCTGCTTCTGCTGTATAAAGGTCTATTTCGTCCTTACTGATGTTAGGAACAGAACTGATATTAGCTTTTAATAGGTAGCATTGACGGATACCTTGGAACAGTGTATTCCAGTAGCTGATAATCGTATTGCTGGAGTCGTAAGAACCTTCTGCAAATTTTACGTAAGTCTCGGCAAACGGACTGATAGTCTCGTCTCCGGTGAAGTCCATACATCCCTGAACCATATTAGATTGGGGGAGGTAACCGTAGCATGAGTACAAATATTTTAATGCCGCACGTGGGTTTGCAAAAGCATCTGCTTCTGTGGCTGTCTCATCAGGAACGATGTCCAGGTAGTTACAGGAAGTATTCAATCCCATTATTGACAAGAAGAACAGTAAATATAAAATATGCTTTTTCATGTTTCTCAGGTATTATTTGTTGTTAATAGTCATTTGGAATCCAATGTTGAATACGCGCTGGGTAGGATATGAAAGACCGCTACCGCCACCTTGTTCAGGGTCCCATAGCTTAAAGGGGGCAAACGTTAGCAAGTTGGAGCCACTGATGTATATACGCATATTTTTATGAGTATAGCCGATTTCTGCATTTTTTAATTTTAGGAAAGCTCCGTTACGTTGCCAGTAGGTAGACAACTTTGTATTGTTAGCATTGGTCTTTCTAGATAAACGCGGATAAGTCGCATTGGTATTCTGGTTGTCCGGACTCCAGCGTTCGTCTGCTATCCATGAAAGTACGTTGCGCAATGAGTTATCGCCGAACGGGTGCATATCTTTCACCATGAAAGACGTTTTGGCTACTCCCTGGAAGAAGAAGGAGAAGTCCAGATTCTTCCATTTGATAGATGGACCGAAACCGTATACAATTTCAGGTACACTTGGATATTTTGCCCATACCCAGTCGTCTGTATCAGTTAGATTGTCGTCATATCCGTACCAGTCTCTTGATACATTTACGTATTTGATATCGCCCGGAACGATCGTTGAACCCAGCTGTTGCTGATGGTGTGCAATATCTTCACTGTCAATAAAGAGCCCGTCAGCGATATAGATGGCATTCATATTGGCACTCGCCCCTACTTTTGACTGCCAAGGGTATTTGGGAGACTCATCATATTTGGTGATTTCATTATGTGCATAGGTGAAAGTTCCTTTAAAGCTGACGAACCAGTCTTTGTTGAATTGTTTGTTATAGCTGGCTGCCAGTTCAAATCCTTGGTTGCGCATAGCGGCTAAGTTACCATATACTTTGGTGGATGCCGTACCCATATAAGTTGGTACGGTTTGTTTCTCCTGGAAGATGTCGCGACGATTTTCACGGAAGATGTCGAATGTTAAATCAAGAGAACGGAATAATTGTAGGTCAACTCCGAAATTTATCTTTTCTCCAACTTCCCATGTGATATCCTCGTTGGCATAACGTTGATATACCGGACCGCTGTAGGTTACATTCTGATTGACACCTGTGGTAAATCCTTTTCCGCTTAAATTGATTTGAGACATATAGAGGAAACGTGCATCGCTAATCTGGTCGTTACCCACCAATCCCCATGAAGCACGTAGTTTTAATTTACTGATTGTGTTTTTCAAAGGTTTGAAGAAATTTTCTTCACTGATATTGTAACCTACGGCAACAGATGGGAAAAGACCGAAACGATGTCCTTTTGCAAAGTTTTCCGAACCATTATAACCAACGTTCACTTCAGCCATATATTTTCCTGCATAAGCATAAGAAGCACGTGCTGCAATTCCTTGTTTGCGTTTGGGTAATGAACCGATGAAGTTTCCGTTGCCCGGTACATTGTTTACATATTCGTCCTGGCTGTAGATAAACATGGCATTGATATCATGTTCGTCAAAAGTGCGGCTATAATTCAGCATTCCTTCTAAATAGAAACGGCGGTCGCCGGAAGTTGAATTGGTTGCAGTCAAGTCTGTCTGGAATTCGTCTCCGATGCGGCTGGTAGTATAGGTATAGCCGCCATTACCGTCCTCTTCGTATCCTGTTAATGCGAATCTGTTCCATTTACCGGCGCGTGCGTTGGTAGAGCTTGACCAGTTCTTGAATGAAGCTAACGCCTTAAAGCTTAATCCTTCTGTCAGGAAGTCTAGTTTCTGATTGAATTCCAAGGCGGCAATCACTGTGCTCTCAAATGACTTATTGTAACCTGTAGCGGCCTGAGCCACCGGGTTTGTCTGGTAGTCGGCATTCACACGCTCTGTTGCTCCCCATTTGATATAAGGAGTTTCACCGTCATCCGGGAAATAGACCGGAAATTCAACAGGCGATGTATTCATGGCATTGCTGAAGATTGCTCCTACTCCTTGATTGGGAGTAGTCATGTTGCGTAACTGTACGTTCAGACGCAATGATAATTTAGAACTATTACTCAATTTGGCATTGATGTTATTCTGAAAGTTGTAGCGCATCACATCAATATTATTATTGTATGAGAAGAAGTCCTTTGAACGATTTTTCAGCATACCCGATTCGTGATTGATAGAAATACTGGAGAAGTAGTCTACCCGTTTTCCACCACCGCGGATGTTGAAGTTGAATTTTTCACTGTAAGAAACGTCTTTGAACAGTTCGTTATACCAGTTTACGTTTGGATAAATGTATGGATCTAGTCCGGCACGCGTTCCTGCAATCCTTTCGTTACTGTAGAGTACATCACCGCTGTTGTCATTATTGACGGCTTCGTTGAAAAGTTCCATGTATGTAGCACCATCTACGAATTTCGGTGTGCTGGTTGGTTGGGATATTTGTCCTTCCATGCGGAAGTTTATGATTGGCTTATCCAGATTCATACCCGACTTAGTTGTCACAATCATTACACCATTGGCACCGCGAGTACCATACATAGCTGTTGCTGTGGCATCTTTCAGAATGGAGAAGCTATCGATGATTTCGGGGTCAAGATTGTTCAGGTCACCTGAACTTACTTGTATACCATCCAGAATAATCAGTGGATCAGTAACTCCATTCATCGTAGAGACACCACGAATCCAAAAGTTGGCACCGTCAGCACCTGGCTGACCACTGCGCTGCACTGCGACAACACCCGCCAGACGTCCGGCAAATGCAGTAGACAAGTTGGTGGATGGAACCTTTAATTCTGCCGGTTTGATCGCTTCAACTGAACCGACCATACTGGCTTTCTTTTGTCCGGTACCATAGGCTGTAACAACTACCTCTTCCAGCTGTTTAGCATCCTCAGTCAACTCAATTGACAATACTTTATGTGAACCAATCTTGATTTCTTTTGGGGTATAACCCACATAAGAAATGATAATGACATCCGACGGACTAGCCATAATCGTGAATTTTCCGTCAATGTTAGTAATCACTCCTGTTGCAGCTCCTTTAATTTGTACAGAAGCTCCAATAATTGATTCACCCGTGTTAGCATCGATTACTACACCTACGATTTCTGATTTCTTCGCTCCTGGTTTGGGCTGTTGGGTTTCATCTGACTTTGCACTTTTAAGAATAATCTCATTATTCTTTATGACATAGTCGATACCACTGTTACTAAATACTTTTTTTAATACTTCGTTGATATCTCCTTCGCAATCATAATCTTTCTTTTCGTCATTAGTGATGACACCGGACTTGAAAAAGAACGTGTACTGGCTATTTTCTTCAATCAACTGAATAGCCTGTTGCATGGTGATGGACTGACCTTTGAGAATGATCCTCTTTCCTTGCGCACTGTGGGCATGGAGAGCCATTGGAAGGAAGCAAATCAATAGAACGGCATATCTGAGTATGCTGTCACTAAAATGCATGTTTTTCATGTTTCTAAAAAGGTTAAAGTGAATTATAATAAACTATTAGTTTTTCTGATATGTATTAAAATAATATGATGTTGTTATTTTCCTGTTTTTCATTTAAGTCCAGACTGATACATATCTTTTCTATGATATCAGTAAGCGGCTCATTTTTATGTATCGTTCCGTTGAACTTTAATTTCTTCAGTTTTTCTTCTTTGATGATAATGTTTACATGGTAAGAGCGATTGATGAATTCAATGAATTCTTGTAATGGCTTATCAGTAAAGCGATATTTGTTTGAACGCCAGTCATATTCATTGATATCTATATTTGTACATACAATTGATTTGGTATGGGCATTGTATACGATGTGTTCAGCTGGTTTCATCGGTAGTTCTTTTCCTCCTTCTTCAGCTTGAAATATAATAGATCCTGTAAATAAGGTTATTTCAGATTCTATATTTTCAGATTTAATGTTGAATTCGGTGCCGGTTACTTCGATATGCGATTCATGAAAATAGACCCTGAAAGGTGTTCCATGAGCTTTCTTCACTTTAAAGAAAGCTTCTCCTTTTTCTAGAAAGATTTCTCTGTTGTTTAGGAATGACTTGTGATAACGGATTTGAGAAGCTGCGTTGAGCCATACTTCTGAACTATCTGGTAGCGTGATTGCTAGTTTATCATCCACAGGAGCACTGATGTTGATGTAAGATGATGAAACATTATTAACTATCCAGAAGCCGACAATGAAGAGAGCGACAGTGGCCGCAATGGAATACCCGATGTGATAGTATTTTCTATTTTTTAATATAGGCTGTTTTTCACTCCGACATTTAACCATAATCTTATTAAGTATGTTTTGAGAAACCACATTATCTTGTATGTGAGCCTTTGGTGCTTTCTTCCATTGTTGAGATTGGAAGTTTATCATAGGCTTCTCATCGAGAAGTTGTTCTCTTTCAGAAGTCGTCAGGCTATCAGCCAACATCTTTTTTATAATATTAATGAGTTCTATTGAATTCATATCTTTATAGTTTAATAATAGTGGTAATCATTGATTCTGGTTACATACTAAATACTTCTCATTTAGCTTTTACCCCTATCTGTTATAAAAAAAATGTGTTTTATTTTTGCTTCTTTTAAATAATGTGTAGATTTGAAGCCACTAATATATACGCAACTATGAACGAAGTAGAAAGAGTATTAGCGATTAAAGATGGTGATCATCAGGCTTTTATAAATTTGTATAACGAATATTGGAGTCAGGTGTATGACTTTAGTCGGTTGTATATTACTACAATTGCTGATGCAGAGGAAATTGTTCAGGATGTGTTTGTGAAGTTATGGGAATCAAGGCATTTATTGAAAGAAGATGAAAATATTAAGGGCTTTCTCTTTATTGTTACCCGAAACATTGTATTTAATAGGCATAAAAAGAAAGTAAATGAGAATCTTCTTAAAACTTCTGTTTTATCAGCTTTTGGACATGAAAGTTATTATAACTCCACTAGTGTGGAGGAAGATTATTGTGCTTCCCAACTAAAGATTTTCATTGATAAGTTAATCAACTCACTTCCTGAACAACAGAGAAAATGTTTTTTGTTAAGTCGTGAAGAGAATCTGAGTTATAGAGAGATAGCCGAGAGACTTGGTATTAGTCAGAAGACTGTAGAAATACATATGAGCAAGGCTTTGAAGTTTCTGAAAGACAAGGTTAAGCGGGGATGGGAAATTCTTTTGTCACTTCTTTCATTTTAGTTGTAAAGAATAGCGTTCCATTTAATTAAAAAAGATGATAAGGATGTAACTTGCAGGTGTTTTATTTTTAGATGATTTCTACTTTGTTACCCCAATTGTATTTGGCTTGTATGTATCAAGTTCGGCTCAAAAAATGTCGCATTGGTCTTAATACAGACTGTTATTCTCAACGATGTAGTACGTATTTTATATAAAATGACGAATCTGTATTATTGATTGATGGATATCTGACCTAAATTTGTTCCGTTAGTATTATCCTACAAAGTAATCATTCATCTTAAATTATAGTACTTATGTATATGACCTTGAAATCTATTGTTATTGGGGTGTTATGCTGTTTCTCTTTTCATCATATTAATGCACAGTTGCGACAAAAATATGTATTAGAAGAAGGCTGGGAATTTCGATTGGGTAAAACTGGTTCTGTTTGGGAAAAAGTTTCGATCCCCCATACATGGAATGTATATGATGGCACCACTTCGGGATACTTTCGTGGGGTAGGTGAATATCGCTATCAATTATATGTATCATCGGCAATGTTGAAGAAAAGAATTTTTCTGCGTTTTGAGGCGGTCAGTCAGGTGGCAGATGTTTTTATAAACGGAAAAATTGTTGGAACACACAGAGGTGGTTTTAATGCCTTTTGTTTCGAATTGAGCCACTTACTTAAGAAAGGAAGTAATCTGGTCGAAGTAAAAGTATCAAATAGTGAAAATAATGATATTGCTCCTTTAGCGGGAGACTTTACTGTCTTTGGAGGGATATATCGTCCTGTCTCTCTATTACTGTTGCCTGAAGTTTGTATTACCCCACTTGATTTTGCATCTTCAGGCATCTATATACGACAAAGAACTAAATTGGGGCAATCCCGGTTGTCTATTCAGACGAAAGTAGATAATAGCAGGAAAAATGCTTCCAGACTTACAGTAAGAACCAGTCTGTTCAATCCCAAAGGTGAATTGATTGACTGTAATTCTACCCAAGAAACAGAAATTCAGGGAAACAAATTGAGCTTTATTAATACTTTTAATGTCAAGGATCCTATTTTGTGGGATGGACGCAAATCTCCTCATTTATATCGTGTTTTCGTGGAAATAATGAAAGGAAGTGTAGTGTTGGATACCTTATCACAATATGCAGGATTAAGATATTGCGGTATTGATGCTCAAAAAGGCTTTCTGCTGAATGACAGGTCTTATAAAATAAAAGGGGTAAACCGACATCAGGATAGGGAGGACAAAGGATGGGCAATCAATCACAAAGACCAGTTGCAGGATATGGAAATAATAAAAGAAATAGGAGCGACTGGCATCAGGTTGGCGCATTATCCTCATTCTGACTTTTTCTATTCTTTGTGCGATAAGGAAGGGATGCTGGTCTGGGCAGAAATACCACTTGTGGGTAAGGCCTGTTCGAGTAATGATTTTACGGAAAACATAAAGTTGCAGTTGACGGAGTTGATCCGGCAGAACTTTAATCATCCTTCTATTTTTTGCTGGAGTCTGTTCAATGAATTGTCCGAAGGAGATGTAAAAGGCTTGGTTACAGAATTAAACGACTTGGCGCATGCGGAAGATCCGGATCGTTTTACTGTTGCTGCTGCCAATATAGAGAATAGGCCGGAGAATAAAGTTACGGACATCATGGCTTATAATACCTATCCAGGCTGGTATTGGGGAGAGCCTTCGACCATGAAATCATCTTTGGTTCATTGGAATCGATTGATAGGGGAGAAGGGGATTGCAGTTAGTGAATATGGCGCAGGCGCTAACGTGTGGCATCATTGGCAAAGTGACCGAAAAGTGCCTAAGGCCGATGGAATCTTTCATCCTGAAGAATGGCAGTCGATAGTGCACGAACAGAATTATCAGGCCATTAAGGACAGTCCATTTGTATGGGGATCGTTTGTTTGGAATATGTTCGATTTTGCAAGTGCATTCAGAAATGAAGGAAATATGCAGGGGATGAATGATAAAGGATTGGTTACTTACGATAGAAAAATAAAAAAAGATGCTTTCTATTATTATAAATCATTGTGGTCGGAAGAGCCGGTGGTGCATATTACCGGTAAAAGAGATATTGCAAGAAACGATTCTTTAACCCATATCAAAGTCTATTCCAATTGTGATCATATTGTTCTGAAAGTGAATGGAAAAGATTGCGGAAATCCGTTGAAAAATGATAATATTTATATTTGGGAGAATGTGATGCTGAAGAAAGGTGAGAATCAGATAAATGTATCGGGAGATAGAAATCAGATAAAACTGACTGATGACTGTAAATGGATACTTTTATAACTTGACCATTTGAAGGATAAATCTGTAAATACAACAATATACGCATGAATACTATGAAGAGAAAGTTTTTATTACTGATGGCATTAATGGTCTGTATCTGTACTTTTGGGCATGATAAAGAAATGGTAGAGTATGTAAATCCATTGATCGGAACTGCGCTCAAGGGCGAAGGAGGTACTGTTCCTTATGTCGGTACTCCTTTTGCAATGACTAGCTTTTTGCCGCAGACGCGGGAGAATAAAATGGGTACTATGGCTTATGTTTATGATGATGGTTATATCATGGGATTTCTCGGCTCACATCAACCCACCATTTGGATGGGAGATTATGGATACGTCTCTGTTATGCCCCAGATTGGGGAAGGAGAAGCGAGAGTCCTTCCCCAAGAGCGGAAAATGAGTTTCAGTCACAAAGATGAGAAGTCGGCTCCCCACTATTATTCTGTGACACTGACCGATAACGGACGAAACCGAATATCTGCAGAAATGACGGCCTCCAGCCGATGTGCTTTATTGAACTTTTGTTTTCCAAAAAACAAAGTCCCTCGTTTGATTATTCAGGGAATTAACCTTAATTCTGAGTTGAATGACTGGTGTAATCATTACGATCACCGGTTGAAGACAATTGAAGGATGGGTAAAGATTGATAAGGAGAGGAATGAGATCGTGGGATATAATCCTGATCGCCAATCGTCTCAGTTGGGGCCGGAACTTCCTAATTTTAAAGGATACTTCATCATTCGTTTCAATTGCGATATCAATGAATTTGGTTGTTGGAGTGATTCCACACTCTATCCTCAACAGGCGGAACTACACGGAACGCGTATGGGGGCTTATATAGATTTCCATAAGAACGATCGGGAAGTAAAAGTACAGGTAGCTACCTCTTTTATCAGTCTTGATCAGGCCCGTATAAATTTAGAGAAAGAGGTGCCAGACTGGGATTTTCAACGTTTATGTGAGAATACAAAGCAGGCATGGAATGATAAATTGTCCAGATTCATTCTTAAAGGTGTAAGTGAAGATGAGGCACGTATTTTTTATACGGCACTCTATCATTCCTATCTGTTTCCTCGTGAATTCTCGGAATATGGCAAGTATTATAGCGCTTTTGATGATCGGATACATGAGGGATTCTCATATAACGACTATTCTTTGTGGGATACTTTCAGAGCTTTTCATCCTTTAATGACGCTGTTGGAACCCAAGTTGACCGGTGACTGGATTACTTCTTTATTGCAGATGTATAAAGAAGGAGGGTGGATGCCGATGTGGCCGAATCCATCTTATACCAATATCATGATAGGTACTCATGCCGATGCTGTGATTGCCGATGCTTATATGAAAGGTATCCGCAATTATGATACCAGCCTGGCTTATGAGGCTATGCGTAAAGACGCCATGGTTCCTCCCGATTGTGATACTCAAAGAAATTATGGAGACCGTAATTATTGGAGTTCGTTTGAAGGGCGTGCCGGGGCAAGTTATTACCATTCCATTGGCTATGTGCCGGATGATAAGACAGCTGAATCGGTTTCGAGAACATTGGAATACGCTTATGATGACTGGTGCATAGCGCAAGTCGCCAAAGAAATGGGAAAAGAGGAAGATTACAAGCGATTGATGCAGTTCAGCCAGAATTATAAGAACGTGTATCATGTTTCAAAAGGATTCTTTTTGCCGCGCAATTATGATGGTACTTGGATCGATCTGGACGATCATTCTCGTCAGGGATTGACCGAAGGTTCCAAATGGACTTATCTGTTTTGCGTGCTTCAAGATATCCCCGGCATGATAGAAATGATGGGGGGGGAAGATAAATTCTCAGAGAAGCTGGACCAGAATTTTGAAGGCAATCATTATCGGCACGATAACGAGCCTGGACATCATTATGTTTATCTGTATAATTATTGTGGCAAACCTTGGAAAACTCAGGAACTGGTGCGTAAACATGTACGTGAAAATTATAAGAATGCTCCTGATGGGGTGAATGGAAACGATGATTGCGGTCAAATGTCGGCGTGGTATCTTTTCTCTGTTATGGGATTCTATCCTGTAACTCCCGGAAGCAATGAATTTGCTATCGGTGCTCCTCAATTCCCGGAAATCACGCTTCGGTTGCAAGACCATGATCTGACTATTAAAGCGGAGAATCTTTCGGAAGATAATAAGTATGTTCAGTCTGTGTTTCTGGACGGGAAAAAGGTACTCACTCCGTTTCTTAATTATTTCGACTTGATTCGTGCTAAAGAAATCCGTTTTATGATGGGGAATCAAGTTCCGGCTGTTAGTCCGAATGCCCAGGAATACCCCAAGCTGATATTGCCGGGTGATTATCCTGATCCTTCAATTTTGCGCGATGGCGAAGACTATTATATGACTCATTCTCCCTTTTATTATAAACCGGGATTACTCATATGGCATTCTAAAGATTTGATCAATTGGGAACCGGTATGTCGTGCTTTGCCCGAATTTGAAGGTTCGGCTTGGGCACCCGATTTGATAAAATACAAAGATACTTATTATATTTATTATCCTTCAGCAGGGACTAACTGGGTAGTATGGGCAAAAGATATCAAAGGTCCGTGGAGTAAGCCTGTCGACCTGAAAGTAGGTGGTATTGATCCGGGACATATAGCCGATGAAAACGGGAACCGTTATTTGTATGTCAATGATGGAGCGGTTATTCGGCTCACGGCAGACGGGTTGTCTACGGTCGGTGAGAAGATGAAGGTATATGACGGCTGGAAGTATCCCGATACATGGGAAACGGAGTGTATGTGTCTGGAGGCTCCCAAACTGAATTATCATAATGGTTATTACTATCTTACTTCGGCACAGGGAGGAACTGCAGGTCCGGCAACAAGCCACATGGTGGTTTCTGCCCGTTCGAAAAACATTACTGGTCCGTGGGAGAATTCTCCATACAATCCTATTGTGCATACATATAGTGCGGCGGAGGATTGGTGGTCTAAAGGACATGGAACTTTGGTAGATGATGTAAATGGTAACTGGTGGATATTCTATCATGCTTATGCCAAAGGTTTCCATACTTTGGGACGGTCCACACTGATGGAGCCTATAGAATGGACGGAGGATGGGTGGTTTCGTACCAAATCTACAGCTACCCCGATTGTATCGAAAAAGCAGATAAAGCATGGCTTAGCACTCTCTGATAGTTTTATGGGACCGGAGCTGGGACTTCAATGGACATTCTGGAAACAATATGATCCGCAGGCACTTCATCTTGAACAGGGTACATTATGGATGGATGCTTATGGGGAGACTCCTGCTGACGGACGTAAGCTATTGGTGGATGTGGGAGATAAACAGTATGAGGCGCAAGTAGAAATCAAGGTCGGTGAGGGCAATACTGCCGGGCTCGTCTTGTTTTATAATGAAAAGGCATATGCCGGAGTTACTTCCGACGGAAAAACGTTTACCGTTTATCTGAATGCAGATAAGAAAGTCGAATTGCCTAATCGATTTGGTAAGCATTTTATAGTCAGAATGCGGAATGATGGCAATAATATGGCGATTACTGTCAGTAAAGATGGAAAGAAGTGGACCTCGCTGACGAATGGATTGGATGTATCTATATTGAACCATAATAATTTTGGTGAGTTCTGCTCTTTACGTGTCGGACTTCTTTCGGCAGGTGTAGGAAGTGCGGGCTTTAGCCGCTTTTGTTATCGCAATACTTTTGTAGGAAATGGTAGATAGGATAAGTGATTTAATAATTCTCGTTATTTCATCTATCCTGGTAATGCTTAAAAAAAAAGTTGGTACTTCGGGGGATGTTCTGGAATGAAGATGGTTGACCGGCTCTCTCTTGAAAAGAAAAAAATAATTTTAGTCTCACGGTCTCACTATGAGCCGTTTAGTCCATTGATAACCAATAATATAATGAATGAGAGATACCTTTCCGAACAGGTATCTCTCATTGTTTTTCCATCAAAAACCACCTGTCTTCGGTTATCTCTCATTGTATTTAGAGTTATCTCTCATTCTTTTTGGGGGAGATTATCCCTCATCTCATTCATAAGTACCTGTTCTTTCCGCTAAAATGTACCTTTCATGAGATGCATTTTACGGCTTCTTTGCATGTAGTATACCCTAACTTAACCTGTTTATCATCAGATGTTTATTGTGTTAGCTAACCGACATCTTCACCGTTCTACCCGGGTAAACAGATCATTGCACAATAATGAACTGACCTGTTCACTAGGGTGATAAGGACTGTTTACCCGGGTAGAACGGTGAAGATGTCGGCTAGCTAACACAATAATATATATAGGATAACATATGAGATACAGTGACTTAACATACAAACAACTGCTGGCCTTAAACAGATATAGCGGACCACATCTTATGTACTTATGTGAGGGATAGGAATGGGGCTGACTTTTTAGTCAGCCCCATTTATCTGTCTTATTATTTCTTTACCTTTTTAGATTGGGCAATAGCTTCGCCCGAGACTAATCCATCCGAGCTCACTTTTACTTTTATTCTTCCGGGTTTAAAGGTACTTCTTACTGCGACTCTCATTAATCCGCCTTCCGCTTGCAACTCTTGATCACCGGGGGTGTGATAATAGAGGCCTTTCCCTTCTGTTACGTAGAAGTTATAAGATCCTTTATATACTCCTTCGCCTTCAACCTCGAATTTCAACAGATTGTCAGCCAGCGGACACCAGTGCCCTTCTTTGTCAATAATTCTGGCTGTAACAATAAAGGCATCGGAGGCATTTGCTTTCAATACGAATGTTTCACCGTTTGGCTTTACTACTGGTTTTTCTACAGAGACTTTTATAGCATATGGTTTGCCGGAAGAGTTAATCTCTTCTGAGCATACAGGCTTTTTATTCCAATCCAGTCCTACTGCTTTTACACTTCCCGGTTCCCATTGTATCTTTTTCCATGTGCAGCGTCGTGTCGTTTGTTCAGGTTTGGTTATCCCTTTTGACTTTTCATTGATAAAAAGTTCCACATAAGGACAATTGCTCCAGGCATCAACCTCCTGTATTCCGGAATAATTCCAGTGACTCTGTAAGGCAACTCCCGGCTTCTGTGAAAAAGGTATCCATAGTGCTTTCTCATAAATCCGGTACTTTAATTTTGGAAAACGATTTCCGTCCATTGCACATGATCCTAAGCTCTTTTGATTTTTCATTCCATTCAAATAAATGGTATACCCTTCCCCGTAGGTTTCTGCCAGCATCCAATCAATCCAACCGCAAGCACGATTGTCAATGTTGTGAAGATAGTTTTCCACATAATCCTTTGAGAATTCTTTTTCATTATCATAGTCGAAACGTGCGATACACCAACTGGGAACACCCGACCAATTGGCTCCATACACTTCAGTATTCAATGAAGGGTAGCCTTCCACTTTTTCATAACGGTTCGTATATCCTATGACAATAGGAGTATCTTTGTTCCACTCGGGAGGAAAACCATCCCGGTTGAGTACTAATCTTGGTTGTATATAGTCCCATTTGTTGACTTCTTCAAGTGTGTATGAAGGCAGATATTTTACACCGTCATATGCCAATCCATTATTAGATTCCCAGATGGCTACCGAAGGGTGATTACGAAACGCGACGACCATATCGCGGTCATACTCCCTTTTGTAGGTATTGGCAGGCTCATTCTTCAAAGACCATTCATTATCTCCACTGTTGACTATCAGCAATATGCCATACATGTCACAAGCTTTAAAAGCTTCCGTAAACGGAGGTTGATGGCCTATGCGTAGCGTATTTCCTCCACACAGAGCGATGTAAGCAATGTCTTGCCATTGCAATGATGCCGGGACTGCTGCTCCCAATCCGGGGTATATATTTCTGTTGCCGAATCCCCGTAAAATACATTTCTCTCCATTGACATAACAATGATCCTTATCCCAGGTAATCATTCTGATACCCCATTGCTCGCTTTGGGTATCTACTGGTTTTCCGTCGGCAAATACTTGATTTTCTACCGTATATAAATAAGGAGTGCCCGAACCGCCCACCGGATACCAAAGATGAGGATTCAAAATAGTTTCTGTGCGGTCAAACAAATGTGTTTTCCCTGCTTCGATTATTTTTTTGCTGGCATAGGAGGCTACTATCTTCCCTTGTTCATCTTTCAGATAGGTCTTTAGTTCGATATGACGTGCCTGTTGGTCCATATTCTCCACATTGACCTGGAAACGTATTTCAGCTTTCTCGTGCGTAGCTGAAATAGTTCCTAGATAAGTCCCCCATTTCCCTGCTGGAGAATAACTGTTGAATGGGATATGAACTTTATGTTTCTTATGTAGATATACCGGGCAGACGATTCCACCCATCGCTTGTCCGAATCCTTCATTTACTCCGAACTCAGGCCAAGTAAAGAACGTGTTTTTTGCATTTGACACTTTCACAGCTATCTGATTTTCTGCATTCCAATGAATATAGGGAGTAATGTTTACTACAAAAGGTAATGAACTGCCTACATGGGTCACAATGCCGGGTTGCGCAACTTTGCTATTTCCGGGGATGGCTTTCCCGTTAATATAAACAACTGTCCCGATGTTTACCCCTTCAAATTCAAGGAACATCTCTTTCTCTTGGTCTTTTTTGTCAAAGAAAACCTTCTTTCTATACCATGCTTCTCCCCGCCAACAGCGCTCTCCCGTACTCGCATTTAAATAAGTATCCTGTTCATTGTAGCAGTGAGGAATGCCAACAGTTTCCCACTTATCATCATCATGAGATAAAGAAGCCAGTTGCCCGTCCGAATAGTGCTCTTGTTGCTCTACCGGATGAATGATGAGTTCACTGATACTGATCGGGAGTTTTTTACCGTCTTTGGATGAGCAGCCGGTGATAGAGAACCGGATGTAACGATAAGAAGATTTTATAGGGATAGATAATGAAGTATTGATGACAGTTTCCACATATCCCACAGTGCCGGTACTGCCAGTGCTCGTTATGTCACCTTGTTTGTTCAGATGGCAGGCTTTCTTTTCTGTCGCTTCCGACAATGACTCCCAATGTTCATTGTCACGCGATCCCTCCATCTGTATGTTTGCAAATTGGGTCTTATCTCCTTTAAAGACAAATTTTACTTTCTCAAGTTGCTCGATGTCTCTCAAATCTATCATCCAGTTTGCATCAGGTGTTCCTTCTGTTTTCCATTCGGTATTAATATCACCGTCATTAATAACAGACATAACTTGAGTGCCATATAATATTTGAGCATCCTTTGCTAGATTGGTCTCTTTATGGATGATTTTGGTGAACTTCCAAGGAGTTTCACCTAAGTTGATGGGTTGTTGTGTATTCGTTGCATATCCTTTTGTTAGAAAGAGTAGCGGAATAAAGTAAAAGAAAAGGTGCTTCTTTGTCATAGCGTTGGTTATTATGTTTATTTGTTGAATAAGGTATATATCAGAAATCTTTTGGTGACCATTCATTTTGCCACTGTATGCTGATGCTGTCTCCCTGAAACTTGATGGGAAGCCAGATATATTTTGAATCAATTAAGTCCAGCTTGTTCCATTTGTCGAACATGGCTACGTATCTGTCTTTTTCTGGACAAACGGGCAGTACAAAAGTACTTTGTCCGCCAAATGTTTTATCAGCATTTTCTCCAATGCAGGGATTACCCATTACTTTCCATTCTCCTAGCATAGAGTCTGAGAGGGCATATTCTGCTTCATTAGGATCCCATCCACTGCACCCGGAGGTGATCATATAGTATTTATTCTGTCTTTTAAAGATAGCGGGCGCTTCTCTGTATTTTCCGGGAAATGCAATAGTATACGTATCCGTATGTTTCAAATAATCGTCAGAAAGCAGATGGATGAATAGAGTCGAATTACCTTTGGAGGAATAAATGTGATATACCTTTCCATCCTCATCTTTATAGAGAGTCATGTCACGGCTTTCTTCTCCGTGCGGACGGACAGAATGAAGGTAACGGAAATCACCTGTCGGACTGTCTGATACAGCTACTCCGGTGGCAGCTTTTGAATAGTTGTAGTTGTCAATATGCATCCACATGACAAACTTGTCTGTTTTTTCGTTGTAAACAACTTTGGGGCGTTCGATCACCATGGACGGGTGAATGTCTGAAGTTGAGTCCGTTAGGTTGGGCTTTAATACGATTCCTTCAAATTTCCAGGTATGTAGATTTTCAGATGAGTAGCATGCTACACCGCCTGCCTCTGTCCGGTAACAGTCCCATTCTACGCCTGGGGCATGATAAGTGGAGTCATTCTTATATTCTCCATACCAGTAATAAGTGTCGTTATGAAATAAGATAGCGCCTCCATGTGCATTAATAGCTGTATGATTTGTATCTTCCCATACTTCTCCCGGATAGATTCTTTTGGAAGAACATGAATAACCCCCAATGATAATGGTCACTAATAAGATAATACGTATTGTTTTCATGATGTTAAGTTTATATTTAATTCATCTGTATTTGTCATTTTCTGTTGCTTCTCAAACTCTTTGGGAGTCATACCAAATTGTTTCTGGAATAGCTTAATGAAATATGAAGGCGAATTGATGCCTACGATATAGCATACCTCTCCTGTTCTGTAATGCCCGTCAGCTATTAATTCCGAAGCTTTCTTCAAACGAATTAATCGAATAAAGTCGGTTGGAGATGTTCCGGAAAGGGCTTTTATCTTGCGATGTAAACTTGAGCGGCTCATATTAGTGATTTCGGATAAACGTTCCACACCGAAATTGGAGTCTGTTATATTATCCAGTATGATGTTTATGATTCTATTGATCAGTTCCTCGTCTGCTTTGCATAAGCCGATGGACTGAGATGTGACATAAGGTTTCTTCATAAATGCTTCCCTCTCACGTTTTCTGTTTTCAAGTAATGAGTTTAATTGTGTTATCAGATACTTGAAAGAGAATGGTTTTTCTACATAAACGTCTGCACCTGTTTCAAGCCCTTTGATTTTACTGTTCAGGTCATTCTTGGCTGTTAGTAAAATTACTGGTATGTGGCAATGCTCGATATCTGTTTTTATCTTCTTGCATAGTTCGAAACCGTCCATGATAGGCATCATGACATCAGTAATGACAAGAGAAATATTTTTGTTTACTATGATATCAAATGCTTCGGCTCCGTTAGTTGCTTTTTCAACAGAAAAGCTTTGACTAAGTTTGTCGACCATAAACGACAGTAATTCAATATTGTCTTCTACCACTAAAATCTTCTCCTGCTTGATTTGTATTTCCGTAAATTTGTCGTTAAACATTTCTATATGATCCTCTTGTTGCACACCTTCGCTTATTGGAATTGTTAATGTGAACACATTCAAATTACTACAACACTCATAGGTTAATGTTCCGTGATGCAGTTCTGTGAGTGACCGGGCTAATGATAATCCTATACCGGAACTTGCATTCACATTCGCATTCTTTTTTAGTTGATAGAAAGGGTCGAATATTTTATCTGCCATCTCTGCCGGAACAATTTCACCGTCATTACTCACTGTCAGGCAGAATTGTTTCTTGTTGACAGTAAGTTCTATTTCAATATGTGAATCAGAATAGCGGATGGCATTAGAGAACAGATTATTGAGTATTTTGATAAAGGATTCTCTGTCAATACGTGTATAAAGATTCTCCTTGTGTAATGCTAATGAGAATTTCTTGTTGTTGGATAGAGCCATTGGCAGAAACTCCTGATACACATCATTGATGATAACCGGTATGTTGTAATTTATAAAGTTCATAGTGATTTTATTGGCGTCAATTTTCCTGAAATCTAATATCTGGTTGATTAACGTCAGTAGCTCCAGCACGTTTCTTTGCATCTGTTCGATATTCTTTTTTATTCTGGGATCTTTAATATTCATTTCTCCCAATTCTTCTAAAGGCCCGTTGATTAGTGTGAGAGGAGTCCTTATTTCATGAGCCACATTAGTGAAAAAGTCAATTTTTGAACTGTATAGTTCTCTTTCTTTTTCACTTTCAAACAGGCGAAGCTTCTCTTGATTCTTTTTCTTGTTTACATAGATGTAATATCTGCTTACCCACCAGATACACAATGAGATGATTATAAGATAGCATGTATAAGCTATCCAAGTTTTCCACCAAGGGGGAAGTATTGTTATTTGGATAGAGGTACCTTTGTCATTCCATACATTATCATTATTACAAGCTTTGACTATGAACTTATATTTTCCGGGAGATAAATTGGCATAAGTCGCACTCTGATTGTCTTTTGTGTAAATCCAGTCTTTGTCTAGATTCTCCATTTTATATGCATATTGATTGGCAGTTGGAGAAGCATAACTTAATGCTACGAAGCCTAATTCAATGTTATTTTGATCATACTGCAATGTGATCTGTGAGGAGTCGAAGAGTGTATCATTGTATTCCTTATTGTTAAACTTATCAGCCGGTTCTTCATTTTTAGAATGAATATAAGTGATATAGACCGGAGGAATAAAGTTGTTCCTGTTTATTTTATCCGGGGAGAAAGAAATTAAACCTTCGGATGTACCTAAAAAGAGCTCTCCATTGCTGCTTGCCATTGCAGATTCATAATTAAACTGGTTACTCGGCAAACCATTGTCGGTAGAATAAACCTCGAAACTAAAGTCTTTCGGATTCATTTGTATCAATCCGTTGCTGGTGCCAAACCAAAGGTTTCCATTCTTATCTTCAATAATTTCGTAAGCGCTGTCATCGGGTAAACCTTCCGGCAGGGAGATTCTCTGAAAGTTATTATTCTTGCTGTTATATCGGCAAACTCCCCCACGATCTGTTGCAAACCATATATCTCCATTACTAATTTCTGTTATGCTGCTAATCGAATTGGAACTGATAGTATGGTTATCGCTAATGTCATGAGTGTAATGTTCTATTTTTTGTGATTCCAGATTATACTTAAATACACCATTTCCCATAGTGGCAATCCATAAATTGTCATGGGAATCTTCAATGATATCATAAAAATAGCATAAACCAAATTCCGGCATATTGACGAACTTCATGGTTTCTTTGTTGCCTTTGTAAATGCCCCATCCGTTACCTAGCCAGACATTTCCATATTTATCCTCGCAAAGAGCATAAATACTCGCTTCATTCAAACCTAGTTGTTGTCCCGAATAGTGTCGTACTCTGTAATCTTTAGTGGAAATTATATCGAGTCCATTCTTGAATAAACCAACCCAAATATCCTCATTGACATTTAACATACATAGTGATTGCTCAGAAGTCATTTGATCGCCTATATCTCTTCCTATTTTCTTAAAAGTCTGTTCGGTAGGAGAAAAAACATTGACTCCTGCGTCCTCAGTTCCTATCCATATATTCTGATTATTATCTTCTATAATTTCACGTATCCGTTTACTGCTAATCGTTTCCCTTTGATTTAAAGGTATGTAACGTGTGAAATTAAGAACGGAGCTTGACAAATAGTTGATACCTCCTATATTAGTTCCCACCCAAATACCTCCTTCTTTATCCTGATAGATCTTACCGATTTGATTATCGGAAAGAGAATAATTGCACATCGGATCATTATGTATGTGGACAATCTCATTGTCCTCATCTATAATGTATATACCTGCTTGAGTTCCTACCCATAATTTATTATCTAGTTTTGTGACACAACGTATTATCTTATAATGTACTTCCGGAGCATTTACATCAACTACAATATTCTTCCGTTTATTAATCTTGCGTAGTTTACCTTCATGGATACCAAGTATCAGATACTCGCCATCATCTGCCATCGTATAGATATTCTCACCAGCAAGTGAATTTCCTTGTAAATCTCCAAGGTACTGTGTGAATTGATCTGCATTTTCATTGTACAGATAAACTCCTTTTCCGTTTGTCCCAACCCAGATTCGGCTACTTTGATCGATACATATGCTTTGAGGATTCCCATGATCTGGTATGCTTTTCTCTCCAAATTCATAAAACTGTAATTTTTGTGTAGCTTGTATATAACGGAATAAACCTTGATTGGGAACTACTATCCATATATTCCCATTCCGGTCTTCTTTTATATCCGCTATCCAATCCGTCATCGCTATTCCTTCTTTTGTTTTGCAATCCATATAGGTAAATACATTGTTCTGCGGATTTAGTATAAAGATGCCTTTGTCGGTACCTACCCAAAGTTGTTTGTTTTTGTCTTCAAATAAAGAAGATATATTATTGTTTTGTTTCTGTGCTACCTGATCATAGCAATTGAAGATCTTGAAGGATTTTCCATCATAGCGATTTAATTTGTTGCGAGTGCCAAACCACATAAACCCCTTACTGTCTTGGATGATTGCTTTCACATCAGTCTGCGATAGGCCTTTATCTTTACCAATAATTGTAAAATAGTGGTTATTCAAGGCGTATCCGGGCGCGGCTAATAAAGATAAGAACAGAAAAAGGACTATGTCAAATGTGGATTTTCTCATGATCATTATAAATAAAGTATTTGCTGCAAATTTATATAATAATACATAAACGGATAATTCAAAAAATAGCAAATTAGTAGTAAATATGACTCGTGAAGTAGTATTTATGATGAAATTAATGCTAGTGTAAAAGAAAAGAGGATTAAATAACGTATGGGAATATGTGTAAAATGTGATAAACCTCTAGTTGCTTATATTCATGGACAAAAAGTATAAAAGGCTTCTATAAAATAGTTTATGATTGATACATTGGTTGCATAAAATGACGTAAAGGTCGCGTTTACTTCTCAAGACCTGTGCTTTGAAACCAATATTTTATTTTTTGCTTCTATATTACAATCATAATAGTTATGAAGCTTCTACTTTTGGACTATCCAAATAAAAATGGTTTTGTTAATCATAAATTTAATGGCAATGAATGTTCTAAAATTGATTTTCAAGTATTCGTTCTCTTTTTTATTGATTCCTCAAATATTGGGAGAAAAACTTGATGCTGATACTTGCGATGCTTTTAAGGATAGTTGCAATCTTGGGACAAAAAAGTAAATGAATGGATAATTATTGGTCATCAAAATAATAGTTTAACATCTTAATATCTGAAACATGGAAAATAGTTCATAGCATGGTTTGGCATTTATAGCTAATAGTTAGTGAAATAAATAAAAGCCTTTGTAAGTTAATCTTTAAGAAAACACAGTATGAAAAAGTACAAGTTGAAATTAGTCTTTTTATCTGTAATCGCAGCATGTTGCGTGATTGGCTGTGATTATGACTTGGCTCCTATTAAATCAGCGGCAGCTTATCCGCCTGACTTGAGTAAGGAGTCTGTTTTTAGAGCTTTCTCTCCGGATAGTGGTGGTCTTGCCACACAATTAGTACTTTATGGAGAAAATTTTGGTACGGACACTTCTTATGTGAAAGTGACGGTAAATAATAAGAATGCGAGAGTTGTCGGAGTGAATGATACTATTATTTATGCAGTTGTTCCGGCGAGAGCTGATACCGGATACGTTGAGTTGTATATTGGTAAGGCTGAAGCAAAGAAAAGATACACTTCAAATAAAGAATTTATTTATCAGTTCAAGCGGAATGTGACGACAGTGGTGGGGCAGCACAATCAAGAAGGAAGAGATGACGGTGGTTATGCGTCATCTAAATTGCGGCGTCCTTGGTTTCTGTTAACAGACAAAGATGGTGCAATTTTCTTCATTGATGAGGGACGCGGTACATCGTCAAATGGAGCTTTGCGCCGGGCGTACCAAGGTAATGTAGAAACTTTGCTGCAAAATTCAGAGGGACCTTTCCAGTCTCCTACTTGTCTGGCATTCAGTCCGCGACAGGATACTTTATATATAACCAATTATTCCTATCCTTCGGATGCAGGTGATGTAAAGACAGACTTTAATATCATTTATGTCACTCGTGACGGAGGTTTTATGGATGTACGCGGATTATGCAAGGGGGCTAGAGTAGGTACTCAAGGTATAGCCGTCCATCCTAAAACTGGAGAAATCTTTTTCAATAATAAAGTGGACGGATATATTTATAGATATGACGGACCGGGCTTTAATGATGTAACTCCTTTGTTTCAGTTAAATAATGGTGCACGGGAAACGGAGATGCGGCTATTGTTTAATAAAGAAGGAACAGAATTGTATATTTCTGTTAGAAACAGGCACTGTATTCAGAAGATGCCTTACAATGCTGCCACGCATGAATTTGGAGAAGCCAAGATGTTGGCAGGCGAATGGGATGTGCCGGGATATGCCAGTGGTAAAGGTCCTGCTGCTCGTTTTGATAACCCAGGACAACCGGTATTGGATGAGGATGGCAATTTGATAGTGCCGGATAAGTTCAATCATTGCATTCGTAAAATTACTCCTGACGGTGATGTTACATTGTATGCAGGACTTCCTAAACAATGGGGATTCGGAGACGGATTGCCCGAACAGGCTAAGTTCAATCAACCGGAGGCAATAACTTTATATACGGATCACACTCTCTATGTCACCGACCGTGATAATCATGTGATCAGACGCGTAGCTATCGAATGATATTAATCAATTATATTCTGAAATACCATGAGTGATCTGAAAAAATATATATTATTCATTTTCCTTATTTTAGGAATGAGTTGCGGACTAAGTGCGCAATCTCGAAATAATGTTGTAACCATAAAAGGTACTGTGAAAGATAATATAGGGCCTGTTGTGGGAGCCACTATTGTCGCTAAGAATCAGCCGGGTTTGGGAATTGTTTCTGATATAGACGGACATTTTACCATAAAGGTCGGTCCGTATGACGTCCTTCAAATCTCTTTTGTCGGATATAAAACTGTGGAATATCCGGTTCTTGAGATTAAAGATAAGAATAACTTTTTAGTGACCATCGAAGAGAAAAACATGGAAATAGACGATGTAGTAGTAACAGCCAGTGGTATCCAGAAAAAGCGTACGCTGACCGGGGCTATCACTAACGTTGATGTTGCTCAACTGAATGCTCCTACCAGTAGTTTGTCGAATGCATTAGCCGGTGTCGTGCCGGGTATTATTGCTATGCAATCGAGCGGTGAACCGGGAGAGAACTATTCAGAGTTTTGGATTCGAGGGATGAGTACGTTTGGTGCCAAATCGGGAGCTTTGATTCTTGTAGATGGAGTAGAACGTAACTTTAATGAAATTCCTGTAGAGGATATAGAGTCTTTTTCTGTACTAAAAGATGCATCCGCCACTGCCATTTACGGTAGTAAAGGTGCCAATGGAGTAGTGTTGATAACCACTAAGAGAGGTGAAAAGGGTAAAGTGAAGATTAACATCAAGACCGGTTTTGACTGGAGTACGCCTGTGAAGGTTCCTGAATATGCTGACTCGTATGACTGGGCAACACTCGCAAACGAAGCGAGAATAGCACGATACCAAACTCCTGTATATACAGATGAAGAAATTAATATCATTAAGAACGGACTTGATCCTGACTTATATCCGGATGTAGACTGGAGAGATTTGATGCTGAAGAAGGGAGCGCCGCGTTACTATGCGAATATTAACTTTTCCGGTGGTAGCGACAACGTACGATTCTTTGTTTCGGGTATGTATCAGAACGAACAAGGGCGATATCGCACTTCCAGTTCAGAGAACCGTTACAACACCAATGCAACGTACGAACGATATAATTATCGTGCTAACGTCGATATGAACATCACAAGATCTACGATTTTGAAAGTCAACATAGGTGGTTGGTTAGTCAATCGTACATCGCCTTCTAGTAATTCCACTGATATATGGCAATCTTTTGCTGAATATACGCCGTTGACTTCGCCCCGTAAATGGTCTACCGGGCACTGGCCGAGAGTGAAGGGAGATGATACGCCCGAATATAAGATGACTCAAACAGGATACCGTACTATTTGGGAAAGCAAAGTAGAAAGCAGTGTCGGACTCGACCAAGACTTAGACTTTATCACACCGGGCTTAAAGTTCAGTGGTACATTTGCATTTGATACATATAACAATAATACCATAATCAGAAGTAAGAGTGAAGAACTTTGGGAAGCAGAAAGGCGGAGGGACGAATACGGTAACTTAGTTTTGCGCAGAGTACAAAACGCGAGTCCTATGGGGCAACGTAAAGAAATAAGTGGTGATAAACGTTATTATCTTCGTGCTAATCTTGATTACTCCCGTTTGTTTGCAAACAAACATCGTGTAGGCGCTTTTGCAATGGTGTATCAAGAAGAAACTTCGAATGCCAACTTTGACGATAAAGATTTGATCGGTTCAATTCCACATCGTAATCTCGCTTATTCCGGTCGCTTGACGTATGCTTATAAAGATAGATACCTTGCTGAATTTAACTGTGGATATACCGGATCGGAAAATTTCGAGAGTGGTAAGCAGTTTGGCTTTTTCCCGGCATATTCAGTAGGCTGGGTGATATCAGAAGAGAATCTGGTGAAGAAAGCACTTCCTTGGTTGAGCATGTTTAAACTCAGAGCATCATATGGTGAAGTTGGAAATGACGTGTTGGAGGGGCGCAGGTTTCCTTATATTACGCTGATTGGCTCGTACGATGACGGTAGATATGGATGGGGAGAATTCAATACGAATGTAGTTCAGGGTTATAAGATTTCCACAGTAGGAACACCGAACCTTACTTGGGAGGTAGCCAAAAAACTGGATGTAGGAGTCGATTTCGATTTCTTTAATGGAAAAGTAAAGGGTGCTGTAGACTATTTTTTAGATAAGCGCGATGATATTTTCATGACTCGCCGTCACATGCCTTTAACCACAGGTTTAGCTGATTTAACTCCTATGGCGAATGTAGGAAAAATGAAGGCTCGCGGATGGGAAGGAAATATTGAGTTCTATCAACGCATTGGTAAGGTTGATTTGACGTTGCGTGGTAACTTTACATATCAGACAACAGATATCATAGATAGAGATGAGGCGGCTAATGAATTGTGGTATCAGATGGAGAAAGGTTTCCAGTTGAATCAAAGTCGTGGATTTATAGCTTTAGGACTATTTAAAGATCAGGAAGATATCGATAGTAGTCCCAAGCAAGATCCGGGTGGCTTTCCTGTATTACCGGGAGATATTAAATATAAGGATGTCAATGGAGACGGCTTAATAAACGATGATGATAAAGTTCCATTAGGTTATCGCCGTGAACCGGGACTACAATATGGTGCAGGACTTAGTGCCAGTTGGAAGAATTTGAATATTAGTTTCTTATTGCAGGGGACTGGTAAATGTGACTTCTTCGTAGGAGGCTATGGACCTCATGCCTTCCGGGATGAGAATAATGGAAATATTCTTCAAGTAATGGTCGATGGCAACCGATGGATTCCAAGAGAAGTATCAGGAAATCCGGCAACGGAGAATCCGAATGCTGACTGGCCGCGTTTAACCTACGGCAATAATGGCAACAACAACCGCGCTTCTACATTTTGGCTGAAAGACCGGAAATATCTGCGTTTACGTAATGTGGAAATATCGTATGACCTGCCTCGTTTTTTCTGCCAGAAGTTTGCAATGACTAATATGCGTGTTGGATTTATAGGGCAGAACCTGCTGACATGGGCTCCATTTGATTGGTGGGACCCGGAACCTAAAGACAACGAAACAGGGTCAAGATATCCAATCAACAAGAGTGTTTCCTGTTATCTACAAGTAAGCTTCTAGTTTCTAAAAAATAATAATTATGAAGAAAATACTATATATCATATTATTCATTTGTTGTACAGGCTCTTTTCATTCCTGTACTGACTACCTAAATGTTGATAAGTACTTTTACGATCAGTTGACATTGGATTCTGCCTTTTCAAAACGTGTATATGTAGAAGGCTGGCTGGCTACTACGTTTGATGTCATGGGGCGTGCCGGTGAATTTTACGAACCCTTCCGTTGGGCTAGCGATGATCTTTATCATCCGGATATGATAAACTATGTAGAAGGTAACTATAGTGCATCAAATCAGCAATGGGATGGATCAGAAATAGAAGGTCGTATCTGGAGAATGTACGAAGGTGTTCGCAGGGCATCTACCTTTATCGATAATGTAGACAATTGTTCGGAGCTTACGATGAGTGAGGTTAGCGACATGAAAGCTCAGGCGCGTTTCCTGCGGGCATATAGCTATTGGGGCTTGATACGGGCTTTAGGGCCGGTACCGTTTATACCTACCGAAGGATTGGACGTCAACCTTTCGTACGAAGAGCTTTCCTTACCACGGGAACATTTTGATTTCATTGTGGATTTTATAGATAAGGAATTGGCAGAAGCGGCACGTTCACTTCCCGCTACGCGCACGACCAACAATATGGGGCATCCCACGCGTGGAGCTGCACTGGCATTACGGGCACGTGTTCTAGTGTATGCTGCCAGCCCTTTGTTCAATGGCAATACTGATTTATTTAATCTGAAGGATAATAAAGGAACCCAATTGGTATCTCAAGAATATGATGAGAGTAAATGGGCTAGAGCAGCTGCTGCAGCAAAAGATGTAATGGATTTGGGCTTGTATAGTCTTTATATTACTCCTCCCGCAGTAAACGTGACAGAGTACGAACGTCCTCCTTATCATTCCGAATATTCGGATAAGAATTTCCCCGAAGGTTGGGCCAATGTCGATCCATTGCGCTCTTATAAGTCCATCTTTGACGGAACGATATTAGGTTCGAAGAATCCCGAATTGATATTCACGCGTACAGAAGTAGGAACCAGTACGATTGATACCTGGAATCACCGTTCCATGCCCCGAACCCTGTTTGGAGACAATCGTCTTGCCGTAACTTTGAAACAAGTGAATGCTTACTACATGGACGACGGGCAGACCATTGACGAAGCGAAAGCCTCCGGCTACTATCAGACAGAAGGATTTACCACTGCGGCAAACTCTAAAGACAACCCATACCTGCCGGATAATGTCTCACTGATGTACAACCATCGCGAGCCACGTTTCTATGCCTCTATTGCTTACAACGGTTCGGTATGGAAAGCAGAAAGTGCGGCAGAAGCCAACTTCCGCGACCAGCAGATCTTCTATTACAGAGGTATGAACGACGGTAAGCAAGGTTTCAAAGAAGACTGTCCGATCACCGGAATCAGTCTCAAGAAGTACTATAACGATGAAGATGCCCGTTCTCAAGGCGGATACCGTGTCAACAAGACCGAGCCTACGATACGCTACGCCGAAGTGCTGCTGATTTATGCCGAAGCACTCAATGAGCTAAAAGAAGGAGCTGTACACCGGGTGACTAATTATCTCGGTGAAGAGATCAGTATCCAGCGTGATTGGAAAGAGATGCAAAGAGCAATGAAGCAAATTCGTATGCGCGCAGGAGTACCCGATTTTACGGTGGAAACGTATCAGAATCAAACAGATTTCCGAGTTAAATTGAAGAGGGAAAGACAGATTGAACTGTTGGGTGAGAATGCCATGCGCTATTTTGACTTGAGACGTTGGAAAGATGCCCTGGTAGAAGAAAACCAGTTGATACAAGGATGTAACATTAACATTAGTAATGCTGAAACGCACATTCAGGATTTCTACAAACCGACCATCATTACTTCTGTTCATAAATACTTTGAGCAGAGAATGTATCTCTGGCCTTTCCCGTCTTATGAATTGAAGCGTAATGTGAACCTGACACAAAATCCTGGTTGGTAACTTATAAATGATTAGTTATGAAAAAAAGAATGCTTGTATATAGCTCATGCTTGTTGTTGCTTGTTTTGGCAACCACATCATGCAATGATTCGCTGGCTGATGAGTTGTTTCGTAAATACTCCTATATTACTCATAATGGTTGGCAAGAATACAAATTGGAGGTTGCTGATGATAATACGGCACGACTGCCTATTTACTTTGGGGTAAATGGAACTTCCGGTAATGAAAATGATATTGTGGTGAAGATCGGTGTGGATCCTGATACGCTGGCCGGATATAATAAGGAGAAGTTTAAGAATCAGACAAACTTGTTTTATAAGTTGCTTCCTGAGTCATGTTATTCTTTTGACTCTGAACAATATATTATTCCTCGCGGTGAACTGAAGACGGGTGCTTCTATTCTTATCAACCTGAATAAAATAAAGGAAGTAGGAAGTTTGTATAATGATTATGTGCTACCACTCGAAATCATTTCTTCCGAAGGTGAGCCGAAAGGAGATAAAAAGTATACGACAGTATTGGCTCACATTGGTTTTATCAATGATTTTTCGGGAGATTATGTGGGTAAAGGAGTCGTTACTCAAAAAGGTACTTCTTATACTACGGAGGTCACCAGTTGCCGGTTATATGCCATTAATAATGAGCAATGCTATATGTTTGTAGGCGAGAAGGACCGCTCTAATACGGATGATTATCTGCACTATGTGATTGAAATAACGAAAGATGCAACCGGCAATATGACGGTAAGCCCCGGAGAAGGAACCGAAGGACTTGACTTTAAACTCAAAAATGTAAACATGAAGCGGGTATATGAAATGAATTATAACGATAATCGTTACTATTCACAGGTCACTACTTTGGAGATCTCTTATGAATATGTTGACTCAACCAACGAACTGGAACCATTGAATATGTCATTCGAAGCTACTTTCTCCATGTCTAAAAACGTGTTGCGAGTGGACTATCCGAATGTTGATGTGGTAGAATAACTAAGAGAAGAGCTAAACTATGCTTTGTCTATCTTGTGCCAAGCTTATGGCACAGTTGTGCCACGTGCTTGGCACAACTGTGTCACAGCCTTGGCACAACAATGCCAAAGGCTTGGCACTGATAAGGCCATTAATACTTTAAGAATATACATTGTATGGCTATAAATTAGCCCTTATAATAATTATGATAAGACAGCGAATACTAATCTTTTTATTGGTGAGCGGAATAGGTTTCATAAAGAATGCCATTGCTGCCTCATTCGTCAAAAATCCGGTAGATTACGTGAATCCGTATATGGGTAACATTAGCCATTTACTGGTGCCTACTTATCCGTTAATACACTTGCCCAACAGTATGCTGAGGGTTTATCCGCAAAGGGGGGATTATCTATCAGATAAAATTCACGGGTTACCTTTACTGCAAATCAGTCATCGAGGTTCTTTTGTCTTTAACTTGTCTCCGTTTCAAGGTGAAGAATCGGAGTTGGCACGGGTATTCGATTATGAGTATGATAATGAGTCAATAAAACCCTATCACTATAAAGTTGATCTGTGCCAACAGCAGCTTCATGCTGAGTTTGCCCCTTCTCATCAATCTGCCATTTATCATTTTGATTATAAGCAGACGGCAAAAACACCGTACCTCATACTCAATGGTGGAAATGGTGAACTGGAGATAAACGGGAATGTGATTTCCGGCTATCAGAATATATGGAATAATCTGCGGGTATATATTTATATGGAAATGGATGTAAAACCGGAGAATATCGGTGTCTTTCATTCCGGGCAATGGAAAAAGGATATGCGCAAAGCGCAAGGTGAAGGCGTATGTGTAGTAGCATCATGGCCGACGGCCACATTATCCTTGAATGTTCGTTATGGAGTTTCGTACATCAGCGTTGAGCAGGCCGAAAGAAATCTGAGGCGGGAAATCCGGAATTATGATCTGGAAGAAGTGGCAGCTGCGGGATGTCGTATATGGAATGATGAACTGGGTAAAATTCAAGTGGCGGGTGGTACAGAAAATGATCGCTATGTATTTTATACTTCTTTGTATCGGTGTATGGAACGCCCGGTAAACATTAGTGAAGACGGACGTTATTATAGCGTATATGACAATAAAGTGCATTCGGACGAAGGCTATGCGTACTATACCGACGACTGGATATGGGACAGTTATCGAGCAGCCCACCCCTTGCGACTATTAATTGATCAGAAAAAGCAGGTTGATATCATTCGTTCTTTTGCAAGAATGGCAGAGCAGGGCAGGGACCATTGGCTTCCCAATTTCCCGGAAGTGACGGGCGACTCCCGTCGAATGAATTGTAATCATGGAGTGTCGGTAGTCGCAGATGCCTGGTATAAGGGGGTACGCGATTTCGATTTGTCGAAAATGTATCGCTATGCCAAAGCATCGATAGAAGAAAAGACATTAGCTCCTTGGTCGAGTGCCAAAGCAGGTTGGCTGGATCGGTTTTATCAAGAGAAAGGATACATACCGTCACTTGCAGAAGGTGAGAAAGAGACAGTGCCTGAGGTGAATTCTTTTGAGAAACGGCAATCGGTAGCCGTGACGTTGGGAACCTCTTACGACCAATGGTGCCTGGCACGCATTGCCAAGGCTTTGGGATTGGAGGAAGAAGCAAGTCATTACTATTCCTGTTCTTACAATTACCGTAATTTATTTCATCCGAAGACTTCCTTTTTCCACCCCAAAGATAAACACGGCAATTTTATCGAACCGTTTGATTACCGTTTTTCCGGTGGTATGGGTGCCCGCGAATATTATGGGGAGAACAATGCGTGGGTTTATCGCTGGGATGTTCAGCATAGTGCCAGTGATCTGGTGAAGCTGATGGGAGGACCGGATCAGTTTATCCGTAATCTGGACGCTACTTTTAGCGAATGGTTGGGCAGGCCTAAGTATGAATTCTACGCTCAACTTCCGGATCATACGGGGAATGTAGGACAGTTTTCGATGGGTAATGAACCTTCTTTGCATATACCTTATATGTATAACTTTGCACAAGCTCCGTGGAAAACGCAGAAACGGGTTCGCTCTTTGGTTCATCAATGGTTTAGAAATGACTTGATGGGAGTTCCCGGCGATGAAGACGGAGGGGGGCTTTCTTCTTTTGTCGTCTTCTCCATGATGGGCTTTTATCCCGTTACGCCTGGTTTGCCGGTCTATCACATTGGGAGCCCTTTCTTCTCTGCCGTCAGAGTGAAATTGGAGAACGGAAGGACGCTTGATATTGTAGCCCGTGACTGTTCTGTCGATAACAAGTATATTCAATCCGCCCGGTTAAATGGAGAATCCTGGAACAAGCCATGGTTCACCCATCAGGATATCAAGAAGGGCGGTAAGTTGGAGTTTGTGATGGGAAACCGATGTAACATGGAATGGGGATCGGATACTGATGCCATCCCTCCTTCATTCGATATGATGGAGTAATATACCATCACCAAATAGGTAAAAAGATTATGAACTATAATATGTATTTCACATGAAGGTAAAATGTCTATATTTGTTGAGTTTGTTGGCTCTGAACAATATGTTGGTAAGTGCACAGAAAGCAGGAATGTATACTTCGTCGGATAAAGTAAAATGGCAGCAGACATCCGTTGATGTTCGAAAGCAGCAGAGCCCTGATGCAGATATTGTCGTCTCTGCATCTGCAGATCAGGTGATTGACGGCTTTGGAGGGACCTTTAGCGAACTGGGATGGGATGCTTTATCATTGCTGACGCAGGAACAGCGTAATGCTGTATTGCGTGAACTCTTCGGACCTGATGGAATGAGGTTTACTTTTTGCCGTATCCCACTTGGCGCCAATGACTTTGCCCGTGATTGGTATAGCTTTAATGAAACTCCGGGTGATTTCGAAATGAAGAATTTTAGTATAGAACGAGATAAAACGGCAATGATTCCTTATGTGAAGGCGGCTTTATCCTTCAATCCGGATCTGAAATTGTGGGCATCTCCATGGAGTCCTCCTGTATGGATGAAGAAAACGAGGCATTATGCAACTGCCCCTGGCGATCATAACGATTTTGCGGAAGAGAATGAAGTGACGGGCGATCATCTTATACAAGAGCCTGAATATCTGGCTGCTTATGTACTTTATCTGTCCAAGTTTATTGATGCTTATAAAGAAAATGGGATAAACGTTTCTATGTTGCAGTTCCAGAATGAGCCTTATACAAAACACCAATGGCCTAATTGTAGCTGGTTACCGGAATCTATGGCAAACTTCATCGGGAAATATTTAGGTCCTGCTTTCTCTAAAAGACATCCTGATGTTGAATTGTGGTTTGGAACTTTCAACTGTAATAAGATGGAAGACTTGGACTGTGTGATGCAACATCCATCGGCTTCCAGATATCTGCGTGGAATAGGTTTGCAGTGGGAAGGGAAAGATATTGTGGACAATATACATCGCAAGTATCCGGCTATGAAGCTAATGCAAACGGAGAATGAATGTGGCGGTGGGAGTATTGACTGGGCTGCAGCGGAGCATACGTTCGATTTACTGCAAACTTATCTCAATGGTGGGGTCAATTCTTATATGTATTTCAATATGGTTCTTCAAGATGAAGGAGCCAGTTCTTGGGGGTGGAGACAGAATTCATTGATACGGGTTGACTCGCGTACTAAAAGGGTTGTATATACTCCGGAGTTCTATTTGATGAAACATCTGAGCCATTTTGTGAAGGTTGGTGCTCAACGGTTGAAGGTATCGAAAGGAGAGAATGTACTGGTATTCCGTAATCCGGATGGACAGATTGTTATTCTTTGTGTCAATAAAGATACGAAAGATCAAAACCTTGTTTTGTCTTGCCAGGGTTCGACTATCAATCTTAAACTGGCTCCTAAGACTTTTAATACCATATTAATTTAATAAACACATACTATGAAATTATTGAAACTATTAAGCTGTTCATTTACTCTGTGTGCATTGCCATTGATTGTGCAAGCGCAAAACAGAAATGAGTTGTTTCGTGATATGAATGCTCCCCAACATGAGCGTATTCTTGATTTATTGTCCCGGCTAACAGTAGAAGAAAAGATTTCTTTGTTGTTGAATGATGCGAAAGAAATATCCCGTTTGGATATTGATAAGTATAATCATGGTAACGAGGCATTGCACGGAGTGGTGCGTCCGGGTGAATTCACCGTATTTCCTCAGGCTATCGGCTTGGCAGCTATGTGGAATCCGGCTATTCTGCATGAGGTTTCTTCGGCTATCTCTGATGAGGCCCGTGGGCGCTGGAAAGAACTGGATTATGGTAAGAAGCAATTGGCTGGTGCAAGCGATCTCCTTACGTTCTGGTCGCCGACAGTAAATATGGCCCGCGACCCTCGTTGGGGACGCACACCGGAAACATATGGTGAGGACCCTTACCTGAGCGGAGTTCTGGGCACTGCTTTTGTAAACGGTTTACAGGGAAATCATCCACGATATTTGAAGACGGTGTCTACCCCGAAACATTTTGCTGCTAATAATGAGGAGCATAACCGGTCAAGCTGTAATGCAAAAATCTCTGAACGTGATTTACGCGAATATTATCTGCCGGCTTTCGAACATTGTATTGTAGATGGAAAAGCACAATCTATTATGATGGCATATAATGCCATAAATGGCATTCCCTGCACAGTTAATACGTACTTGATTAAAAAGGTGCTGCGTGGAGACTGGGGATTCAACGGATATATTGTTTCAGATTGTAGTGCGCCCGAATGGATGATTACGCAGCATAAGTATGTGAAAGATTTGGAATTGGCTGCTACGTTGTCTGTCAAAGCCGGTCTAGACTTGGAATGTGGGAACCGGGTGTATGGAGAGGGACTATTGAATGCCTATAAACAATATATGGTGAGTGAGTCCGAAATTGACTCTGTAGCTTATCGTGTACTTCGCGGAAGAATGCTTTTAGGGTTGTTTGATGATCCGTCTTTGAATCCGTATAATAGGATAGAGCCTTCTATAATCGGATGTAAAAAGCATCAGGAATTGGCATTGGAAACTGCGCGGCAGAGTATGGTGCTTCTGAAAAATGAGGAGAATTTTCTGCCGTTGAACCTGAAAAAGATAAAGTCGATTGCAGTAGTAGGAATCAATGCGGGACATTGTGAGTTTGGAGATTATAGCGGTAATCCTAAAAATACACCGGTTTCCGTATTAGATGGTATAAAAAAATATGCTGATAAAGCAGGAGTAAAGGTTGTTTATGCTCCGTGGGTTTCAGCTACTTCGGACTTTGATCCTGTGACAAAGAACTACTTCCCGAACGGACTGAAGGCAGAGTATTATAACAATAACAGTTTGCAGGGTAACCCATCGGTTCGTGTAGAAGAAGAGTTACTGTATGATCCTGCTCATAAACCCGATCGCTTTCAGCCGGAAGCTCCGATGTCTATCCGTTGGACAGGTGTATTAAAACCTATCATTTCGGGCAGTTATACGCTAGGATTGAAAACAGACGACGGTTGTAAACTATTTCTTGATGGGAAGAAACTGATTGACTCATGGACGGAGCGTAGTGCTATGATGGATCATGCAGTCGTTGATTTGGAAGCCGGTAAAGAGTATCATTTGCAGGTAGAGTATTTTGATAATGGCGGGCAGTGTTTTGCCGGATTTTATTGGAAAACTCCACAAATAGATAATATAAACCGGTTAGCACAGTTTGGAGATGCAGGTAAGGCTGCCCAAGAATGTGATGTAACTGTGGCTGTTCTGGGGATTAACAAGTCAATCGAGAGGGAAGGGCAGGATCGTTATTCTTTGGAATTACCTGTCGACCAACAGGAATTCATTAAAGAATTGTATAAGGTCAATCCGAATACGGTAGTAGTATTGGTGGCCGGTAGTTCTCTGGCAGTCAATTGGATGGATGAGCATATCCCAGCTATATTGAATGCTTGGTATCCGGGAGAACAAGGAGGCAATGCTGTGGCCGAAGTCTTATTTGGAGACTATAATCCAGCCGGGCGTCTTCCGCTGACTTATTATAACTCGTTGAATGAACTTCCTGCATTCGATGATTACTCCGTGAAGAACAGAACGTATCAATATTTTGAAGGTAAGCCGTTGTATGAATTCGGTTACGGGCTGAGTTATACCAAATTTCGATATAAAAATAAAGGTATTACTGTTGGGAATGATACGATAAATGTTAACTTTGAAATTTCCAATACAGGCAAGTATAGTGGTGATGAAGTCGCACAAGTGTATGTACACTATCCGGAGACTGGGACTTATATGCCTATAAAACAATTGAGGGGATTTTCCAGAGTCTATGTAGATAAGGGGAAATCAAAGAAAATCACGATAGCTATCCCGAAAAAGGATTTACGTTATTGGGATGAAAAGACGGGTCGGTTCGTCACTCCCAAAGGGCAATATACATTCTTGGTAGGTGCTTCCTCTGAAGATATAAGATATCAGGAAACGGTTGAGTTATAATTGTATGATACTACAGTAGAGTTTATGAGAAAAAGTAGTATTTTTGGAAGGACAAGATGAATCAAATTATATTTAAGAAAAGATACCATGAAAAGAGTAGTATTCACTTTATGTTTCAGCGTAGTTGCATTAACCGGCACTTTGGCGCAAAATGAACCTTATAAGAATCACCAGCTGTCTCCAAAAGAACGTGCGGATGACTTGTTGGGGCGGTTGACATTAAAAGAGAAAATTGGCTTGATGCAAAATTCTTCTAATGCGGTGGAGCGTCTGGGTATTGCTCCTTACAATTGGTGGAGCGAGGGATTACATGGTGTTGCCCGCAATGGGCTGGCAACAGTATTTCCAATAACGATGGGAATGGCCTCTACTTTTGATGATGAAGCTATCGAAAAGGTATATACAGCCGTGAGTGATGAAGGACGTGCTAAATTCCACGACGCACATCGTCGTAACCGCTATGGGTATGGAAATGAGGGACTTACTTTCTGGAATCCTAATGTGAATATTTTCCGTGATCCGCGCTGGGGCCGGGGGCAGGAGACTTTTGGAGAAGATCCTTATCTGACTACTCGTATGGGAGTATCTGTAGTAAAGGGCATGCAAGGACCGGCAGATGCTGCATATGATAAGACTCATGCATGTGCTAAGCATTATGCTGTACATAGTGGTCCTGAAGCGAAGCGTCACTCTTTCGACGTAGAGCATCTCTCTCCTCGTGATTTGTGGGAGACTTATTTGCCTGCCTTCAAAGCACTTGTGCAAGAAGCTGATGTAAAGGAAGTAATGTGTGCCTATCAGCGTTTTGAGGGAGAACCTTGTTGTGACAGCAACAGGTTGCTGACGCAAATCCTACGGGATGAATGGGGATATAAGCATCTGGTGGTCAGCGACTGTGGCGCTATCAGCGATTTTTTCTATAAAGACCGTCATGGAACGCATAAAGATGCAGCTGATGCTAGTGCTTCTGCTGTGATTAATGGTACGGATTTGGAATGTGGTGTCGAATATGCTCATCTGGAAGAGGCTGTAAAGAGAGGTTTGATTACGGAGGAACGTATAAATACCAGTTTGCGCCGCTTGCTGGAGGCTCGTTTTGCTTTGGGTGAGATGGACCCAGATTCCATTGTTGCTTGGAGTAAAATCGGTATCGACACTGTAGATTGCGATTTGCACAGACAAATGGCTTTGGACATAACACGCAAATCAATGGTATTGCTTCACAATAACGGTATACTTCCTTTGGCAAAAACATCGACACGTATTGCCGTAATGGGGCCCAATGCCGTAGATTCAGTCATGCAATGGGGGAATTATAAAGGAGTACCTTCGCATACCTATACCATTCTGGAGGGAATACGCAATAAAGTTGGTAATGTTCCTTACGAAAAAGGATGTGAATTATTGGAGAATCAGGTTTTTGATTCTTACTTCAATGAGATTTCCAACAAGGGATATCATGGCTTAACCGCTACTTATTGGAATAATATGGACATGAGTGGGGATGTGGCTGCTACGGAGCAATACACTTCTCCGGTTAATCTGAGTAACGGTGGCCATACTGTATTTGCTACAGGAGTCGGATTATACAACTTCACAGCAATATATGAAGGTACTTTCTGTCCGAAGAAGGATGGTAATTATACATTAATTATTGAGGGAGATGATGGTTATCGGGTATATGTGAATGGCAGTAAGGTAATTGATTATTGGGGAGAACATGCCAGTGCAAAAAGAGAATATACATTGAAAGCTACAGCAGGGCAGGACTATAAAATAAAAATAGAGTATATGCAGGCAGGTGCAGAGGCTTTGTTGAAGTTTGATTTAGGCATTTATCGGCAGATCCCTGCTGCAACGGTTGTTGATAAAGTAAAGGACGCGGATATTGTCATTTTTGTGGGTGGTATTTCACCGGATTTGGAAGGAGAAGAAAAACATTTTGTAAATTGTCCCGGCTTCTCTGGTGGCGATCGCACCTCGATTGAACTTCCGCAGGTGCAACGGGATATTCTGAAAGCATTAAAGAAAGCAGGGAAGAAAGTGGTTTTTGTCAACTGTTCCGGTTCGGCAGTAGCATTGGTTCCTGAAATGGAGTCATGTGATGCCATCTTGCAGGCGTGGTATCCTGGACAAGCAGGTGGATTGGCTGTGGCAGACGTTCTGTTTGGAGATTTTAATCCGAGTGGGAAGCTGCCTGTTACTTTCTATAAAAGTACGGACCAATTGCCGGATTTTGAAGATTACAGCATGAAGAACCGTACATATAGATATATGGTAGAAGCTCCTTTGTTCCCTTTTGGATATGGATTGAGTTATACTACTTTTGATATATCTAAAGGACGTCTAAATAAGAAATCTATATCTGCCGGACAGGATTTAAATTTTAAAGTCAATGTGAAGAATACAGGGAAGTTCGATGGTGCTGAAGTCATTCAGGTATATGTCCGTAAGGTGGATGATATGGAGGGACCGGTAAAGAGTTTGCGGGCTTTCCGCCGGGTACCGTTAAAGGCGGGAGAGTCTTGTGTAGTATCCATTGATCTTTTACCAGCTACATTTGAATTCTTTGATCCGGTTACAAATACAATGCGTGTTATGCCCGGAAAATACGAAGTTATGTATGGCAATAGCTCAGATATAGCTTCGGAGAACAAACTAAGTGTTATACTTCGGTAATAGGGATGCATGCGCTTATAAAATAAATATAAATAGCCTCGTGAACTGTTGTTTATGAGGCTATTTTATATTCCGGAATATTCAGTAAAATACTTGAAAAAACAGACTATCCTGAACCTTTCATTGTTTCCACAACAATCTGTTGATGTGTATCATGCTGGAGGAAGTCATGTTATAATGCTTCTATTGCCTGACTCAGACTTTCTCACAGCGAATCAGTACTTTCTGTTCATCGTTTAAGGTGCTGGCAAATAGATAAGTGTTTCCACCTTCCATAAGTTTGGTTCGTTTACGGAGTTCGGTAACTGTAGCCGGAAAATTGCGCACTGTAATATTTGCTTTCTTCAGGTCTGCAAGTCCCTTTTTAATTTCTTTTTTGTTAAAACTGCACTGGTTGACGATGTGGAAAATTCTGCCGGGAAAATTTCCGATCAAAGTATCGGAAGTATAAAGATGACTATTAGGATGCAACTTTTTAACAGGAAATGCAGAAGTGATGATGCGGAAAGCTCCGGCTTTCAAGAGCGAGGCATTGGGCTCGTAGAGATAATTCTCCAATGTATTAGTGTAACTGCATTTGCTGCGCTGCTCTTCCTCACGGGTGAAGACAAAGCGTTGTTCCTCCTGCATTCCCTTTGTATAGAGATTGATGCAATGGATGGGTATTTCATCTGCCGGTGTTTGTCCAAGTATCAATAGTAATTCTTTGCATTCATTGTTGGCGGATATGATATGAACTTCTTGCACACGTTGTAACTCTTTTAATGCCAATGTCAGGTCGAGCATGGGAGAAAGTTTGATCATGATTCGTTTGCCTTTTTTCAATAAGAGTTCTTCCAGTTCGGCTACGTTAGGTTCACAATCGGAGATGGCAACTGTCTTTCCTCCGTGCCCGTTACGACGGGCAGGATCGAGGAAGATACAGTCTACCGGAGACATGGCATTCAGATAATCTACTCCATCCTCATTTCTTACATCAATATGTTTTAAATTCAGAATAGGAAAATTATGTATTGCTATTTCACAGAGATCTTTCTGGCGTTCTACATAAGTAACGGACTGGAATTTGGCAGCAAGGAAAGAACAATCAATCCCGAATCCTCCGGTCAAGTCTGTCAGAGAGTCGCCTTTTAAAAGAGTTGCTTTGTAGTGGGCGGTGACTTCTGAGGAACATTGTTCCAGTGACAAATGCTTTGGATACCATATATCGTTTATTTCTTTCCATGATGGAATTTTTTCGGCTGCTACTTGCCTTCCTGCTATCTGTGTGATGGCGGTCGGCATATCTACGTTTGGGTATTTTCTGCCTTGCAGGGCCAGAATGCGTATATCGTCCGTTTGATGTTGGCGGATAAAGAGCTGAGTTTCGGGTGAAATTTGCATCATAGGTTGTTTATATTCGGTGTTATATGGTGGATTTGTTATGGTATTACATTGTATTTTTTGCGAGCTTCCTCGCGGCTACAGAAATTGAAATGCCACCATTCGCTGGGCAATGCGCGGAATCCGGCTGTTTTCATCACTTTCCTTAGTAATATTCGGTTCTGACGTTCCGCTTCGGTGATTTTGCCGTTTCGTACTAGTTCGCCTTCCTCTGTGATATGTGCTTCTACACCAAGATGATCTACTTTTGTGCCCATGGATAACGGGTGGCCCAAAGAATCCAGAATACTGATGTCTACCGCCAGGCCGTAGTTGTGAAGTCCGCCTCCACGGTTTGGGTTAGAAACGTATCGGTATTTGGAAGTTCCTTTGACTACATCCCACATTTTTCTTTGTACAGACATCGGACGTGCAGCATCATAAATGATGAGGCTGTAGGATGGATACAATTCTTTCAGTGTTTTTTGCGCTTTCATAAGAGCATGTGCCGCATCGACATGCAGGTAGGCTTCTGCCAGACTATCATAAAGAATTTCTCCGGTGAAGTTATCCGCTTGGGTGTACATTAGGCTGATGGCAATACTGCTGTCCAGTTCCGCTATATTTACCAGACCAAGGGAATCCATGTAAAGGGCCATCGGGCTTTTCTCATGTCCCGAAATCGGTTGGTTGCCGACTTTATTTTTTTGCAAGAGGGTGGCATGAATGGAGTCCGCATGAATAAGGACTGTGTACATAGAATCTGTACACATTGTTTCGGTTGCTGTAGATGTCTTTTTCTCCTTGTGTCCAGATGTGCAGGAATATCCTGCTAACAGAAAACAAAAGACAGGTAAACTATATTTCAGAATCATGACTGCTCCTTTGGATTTAGTGTGCCAAAGATACTTCTTTTTGAATTTAGCGCCAATAAAAAGCCCTTTTTACGTTGTTTGTCGGATATATATGCGTGTTGGATACGCAAGATTATACAGAAACCGTATTTTCAGCTTTCGATGTTGGCTATTACTTTTTTCAGATTTGTAGTTTCCTTCCATATTTTGAGTAGAGTGTTTAATGCGGCACCTTTACGGAGAAACCTTGCCAGCATTTGTGAGAAAGGGAAAGGCTGAAACGAGCAGCTCCCAAATAGAGTTACTAGATGGTAGATTGCATGCCAAGACGATACAGATTGCATGTAGGCTTTTTACCGGTGAAAAGGCATTTTTTTGTCCACACATTACTAAATAATAGTCACATTTTCCACTTTTTGGGGGGAGTTTGTTGAAAGAGCCGAAGTATCTGTAAACGGTGAAAGGAATAAACTTGTTCGGAGACAGATTGGAATATTGATAAGAAATAGTATCAGTCATAAATAAACTGTATTTGATTCTATATTTCCCCAATATAGATATTTATTTCTAAGGAAGAAGGGGAGAGATGTATTCAGATTGATTTTATGAGTTGTTTACTCATGCCTGGATGTTGAATTAAGAGAAGAGAAAATTTGTTTTTATCCCTTTGTTTTATGATTTGGCAGAAAAAGCTTGAACTATTTTGAGCGTTTGGTGTCTCTTGCCGGAATTGATTATTAAAATTGGTTCATATCTTGGTATAGACTTATATTACTATGGGGATAGACGAAATATAATATTGTAAAACAGTGATTTATATTATTCTGCTTTGCACTAAAATAACGTTTTTTATATGGCTGTAGATACAATTCTTAATAACTTGAATACAATTCTTTATATATAAATATATTATTATTAATAACTGATTTAGAATCCTTGTTCCTTATCTAATCTTGAAACTGTATTTTTGCTCAGCAATATCATTGAAATGTGGTATTGTGACTAATAAGTGTTATGAAATATTAGATTAAGGTAGCTGTTTGTGAAAATCGCTCCAATATTGTTTGTTTTGTTTGTGTTATCCCATTTTGAATGCCAAGAGTGGTTTCAAAATGGGATTTTGCATGAATATGGAGCAGACGTTATAAAACAGTATCTCTTGTTGGAAAAAAGATTTGGAGATACTTTTGTAGGTAGTGCAACTGTGTAATTCTGTTTTGGAGAAATTATTGTGGTATTCCGAAAGCCGCGAACTCATAAATTCCGTCAGCCCACATTGCGGAATTGTTTGTATGTACGTTGACAACACCATAAACGCGCAGGCGTAGATATCTGTAGGGTGTCGCGTCCTCAATGGGGAGGATTTGAAAGCCTACTTGCCAGTTCGTTCTACCGTCAATGAGCATCTTATAACTTTTACCGTCCTGACTGCCTTCGACTGTGTATTTATAAGCAGCTTCAGATCCATTGACTAATCTTGTAGAAAGATTTATTTCTGAGATCTTGGCATTCTTCTGCATGTCGACAACGAACAGATGTGGGGCACCAACAGGAGAATTTGAACTCTTTTGAAAAAAGTCGGAAGAATTCAGATCGGCTCCGTCGGTGATGCAATCGGCTTTTACCCCTTTTGCACCGCTAACCTGAGAAGTTACGGGCATATTTAATGTGAGATTTTTCCCATTTTGAACGGGAATGATGCCGTATTTCTCGTCAAACTCCAGATATCTGTAGTAATCCATTGAAGCATATCCTTGGTTGAATGAAGCGACAGAGACTCTTGGAAAGTTACCATCCGGGTCTTTGTGATGGTATTGTGCTCCCCAATGATAGCTCCATACCCCGTAAGTTGATTTATCAGTACCGATTCTTCTGATGTTGTTGAACTGGGCACCGAAGGTAGAGTTGTTTCCGATTTCTCTCAATGAGGTCCATGCTCCTCCTAAATCAGTGGTGGATGCGTACATTGTCTGACTCGGATACCATCCGGAAGCTTTTGAACTAAAGAAGTAGTATTCTCCGTCTTTCTTTATGATAGCAGGAGTTTCTCGATGCTCCCCTTTACAAATCGTGTTGACCAATGAGACTGGTTTTGTCCATGATTCATCCAGTTTGTAGATGTTTATATCACTGTTCGTATTAGTAGCGGAAAGCAGATATGCCGTATTGTCATCGTCTACGAAAAGCGATTGGTCTCTTGAATCATGCCCCAATGGTCTTTCCATCGTACCGACTTCAACCGTTCCCTTTGGAGTTATTTGTGCCAGATATATTTTAGCAGCTGTGTATCCCGGACCGTCTTCATAATGTGCTGATAACACTACTTTGTTTGTTTTTTTATTGTAGCGGAAAGCGATACCTTCGAATTTAACATTGGGGTAGAAAGCTAGTTCCCGTGGAGTACTCCAGCTATCCTTAAGCCCTGTCTGAGAGTAACTCTCAAAAATGGCCCATCCCTTTAGTGTTTTCTCGTCTACTACCTTGTCGATATTCTCCATTCTGTAGGAGAAATAGAGATTACCTATTTTCATGCCACCGGGCTTATCTGCAGATCCTTTGGCAATATATTTCCCGTTTATATTATCGTAAACCTCAACTTCACCGATAGGAGCAAAGGTGGTGGCTGTTTGAGACGCAGTGGTTGCGACTTTATTATTTCCATCTTTGTATGCTTCAATATGATAAGTATATGTTTTCCCCACAGGTAGGTCATAATCATCGTAAGTGTCGCCTTTAGCTTCACCTATCAACTTTCCATCTCTGTATATTTTATACAGATTTGCATCTTCCCGCTGCATCCAGTTTATTTTTACGTTCCTGACATCCTTTTCACCTGTAAGTTTAAACTCGGTTGTTGTGATAGCCCAAGTGTTGATGCCGGAGTTATCTTCGGCCACAGGTGTAGTATGTGTTATTGCATTTGTGCTTGGGTTATTCTGTTCGGCGGCGATAAGACTGAAAGGGGAAAAACCTGGCAAGCTGAAAAACAAAGCGGAGACAAGTAAAAGAGAACTTCTGATTTGCTGATTTTTAAGATTCATCATTGTAATGTAGATTAAGTTTTGAGGATTTCTGTTTTTGGTATTAATTATCGCTCTACAAAAGTCCTTATTTTTAACAAGAAACAGGTCTTCTTTTAGATCAAAAGAGTCTGTATTCCTTTCGTTTCCGTATTATAGGTTCAATAAACATTCAAGAGGGTATACAAATCATTCATTCATTATAAAATATCATCGGAAAGATGAAAAAATGAAGGAAAATAAAAGAGACTCTTAATAATTGATTTCATTCAATTAATTAAGAGTCTCTTTCAGTGGGCCATCTTGGGCTTGAACCAAGGACCTCCAGATTATGAGTCTGTTGCTCTAACCAACTGAGCTAAAAGCCCGATGTATCCATTTACTGGATGCGGTGACAAAAGTAGTATATTTTGCTGAATTATGCAAATTCTTTGTGCAAAAAACTACGATTCTTTCTCTGTTCAGAATTTATATTTGCGCTTCGGGTTCTTGGGGAACCATCCCTTTTTCACCCGGTCCTCCTGTTCAAAGACCTCTTTGATGGTCCAGAAGGAAGAAAAGGCAAATACGCCTAACAAAGAAGATAATATCACATTGTCGATGCTTAACGATGCTGCTACACCGGCAATGCCGAGTATCAGGAATATCCACCAGCATTTGGTGCCCCAATAATATTCGGCCTTTACCACAACAGGGTGAAAAAGGCCGATAATCAAAAAGGTACAAATTCCGATAAATAACCCTGCAAGGTGATATTCGTTCAGGAATTCCATTCTGTTATTTTTCTACGCGGATAGGAATTTCTTTTTTGATACTCTGTTCCAGAGAAATCAGCGTTTCTGTGGCAACTACACCCGGTATTTCTTGCATTTTGTTATTCAGCAGATCCATCAGGTGCTCGTTGTCGCATGCATAAAGCTTGGTCAGCATGGTGTAAGGACCGGTAGTGAAATGGCATTCCACGATTTCCGGAATTTTCTGCAATTCAGCTACGACTGATTTGTACATAGAACCTTTTTCCAGTTTGATTCCAACGTATGTACAAGTTCTGTAACCCAGAGATTTCGGGTTTACATGATAGCCTGAGCCTACGATGACGCCCAAGTCAATCAGTCTTTGTACACGTTGATGGATAGCTGCACGTGACACTCCGCATTCGGCTGCTACGTCTTTGAAAGGGATGCGGGCATTCTGTGAAATAATCTCTAGAATCTGCCTGTCGAGGTTGTCTATTTTTTCCATAATAATAAATTATATTTTCCTGTTGTTATCAAATAGTAAGCAAATATAGAGATTTATTTTAATTATTCTTCTTTTACGGGAAAAAAAATAGGAAAAAGCAAAAAAAAGGAGTGCAAAGACTTTGCACCCCTTTCCTTTTTCTATTTAGAAAGATATTTTCTTATTTTTCGATACCCAGCAGTTCAACTTCGAATACCAAAGTAGAGAACGGTTTGATCTGTCCTGATTCTCTTGAACCGTAAGCAAGTTCCTGAGGGATATAAAGTTCCCACTTAGAACCTACAGGCATCATAGTCAGCGCTTCTGTCCAGCCTTTGATCACTTGGTTAGCACGGAAAGTAGCAGGTTCATTACGTTTGTAAGAGCTGTCGAATTCTGTTCCGTCGATCAAAGTACCTTTATAGTTGACTTTCACTTTGCAAGTGTCAGCAGGAATTTCACCTTTACCTTCAGTGATCACTTTGTACTGCAATCCGCTTTCAGTAGTTTTTACACCATCTTTCGCTTTGTTTTCAGCAAGGAATTTTTCACCGGCAGCTTTGTTGTCAGCGTATTTTTCTTCCATAGCTTTCGCTTTGATAGTTTCCATAGCTGTGCGAGTATATTCTTGTGCAGCTTCCATAGTCATCGCGCCACCTTTTTCCAGCGTTCCTGCGATGAAACCAGCTAAGAAGTTGTCTTTGCTGATAGTCTTGGTAGAATCACCGGCAAACAATTCCTGGTTGATACCTTTCATCATCTGGTTGCTGATTTGCTGACCGATTTGCAGACCTGCCATGTAAGCGATGTCTTTCTTGCTAGTTTTGTTAGCACCTTCATTCAAACCTTTGATGAATTCTGCCATGTAAGCAGTATCAACATCCAGACGACCAGTCAGATAACCTTTCAGACCTTGAGTCTGAGCCATACCGATAGAATAAGACAGTGAGTCGATGTCTGTTTTCAGATTTGCTTTAGGAGCTTGAGCTGTACAAGAAGCAAGACTTGCAGCAGCGGCGATTGCCATAAAAATACTAACTTTTTTCATTTTGCTTTGAAATTTTTTATTTATAATACTTCGAGTAATTCTACTTCAAATACCAGTGTGCTGTGGGGAGGAATCATTTCTCCGGCACCTCTGGCGCCATAAGCAAGGTCGGACGGAATATAGAGTTTCCATTTGGAACCTTCGGGCATCAGTTGCAATGCTTCCACCCATCCCGGGATTACCTGATTGACGCCGAATACAGCCGGTTCTCCACGCTTGATAGAGCTGTCGAACAGTGTACCGTCGATCAGTGTGCCTTCGTAGTGGCATTTTACCTGATCGGTAGCTTTCGCTTTTTTGCCTGTGCCTTCGTTGATCACTTCGTATTGCAGTCCGCTGGGTAGCGTAACCACGCCCGGCTTTTTCTTATTTTCTTCGAGGAAAGCTTTTCCTTGTTCGATGGCGGCAGCGCCCATCTTAGCTTCCAGTTCTTCGAAATACTTGTTCACTATTTCGCGGGCTTCCTGATGGCTGATAGCCGTCTGATTACCTTCCAATACATCTTTAATTGCTTGTGCAAAGTCATCTACGGCGATGCCTTTTGCACCCATGCTTAATAAGTTTTGACCGATTCCGAGGCCAATAGCGTAACTGAATTTATCCATATAATGTTTTTGTTGGAGATTGAAGCATGTCACCTTCATGGTTTTAGCTTTCAATCAATTGCAAATTTATGAATCGCAAAAGTACACGTTTTATTTGAATGATTTAGCATTTAGTATTTAAAAATTCTTATATCCGTGAAAGTTAGTCTTTTTTTCTTGGAGGAATTAATTCCTTCCTTCTTAAGATTTAATTTTAGTACGCTTACTGTGTAAGTTCGTTTATGCAAGAATTTATTCGTCTGACAGTTGTTGAACTAGCGTCTGACAGCTGTTGAATTTTCGTATGACAACTGTCAGACGAAAGAAATACGGTTGTCAGACGAATAACTTTTCGTATATCCGCTACTAAGTCTTCACATGACTGATAGTAAACTCCTGCATCCGGAGGGCAGATTATACATTCGGAAGGTTTCTTTTATTCAATGATTCTGCTTACATTTGTATGTCATTAAAATTAAAGGAGGAGTGATTATGAAGAATCTGGTAATATTGACGGGTGCGGGCATGAGTGCCGAAAGTGGAATCAGTACCTTTCGCGATGCGGGTGGTTTGTGGGATAAATATCCTGTGGAGCAGGTGGCTACACCCGAGGGATACCAGCGAGACCCGGTATTGGTGATCAACTTCTATAATGAACGAAGGAAGCAATTGTTGGAAGTGAAACCGAATCGCGGACATGAGTTGCTGGCTGAACTGGAGAAGAGTTTCAATGTGACTGTTGTCACGCAGAATGTAGATAACCTTCACGAACGTGCCGGAAGCAGTCACATCATTCATTTGCACGGTGAGTTGACAAAGGTTTGTTCCAGCAGAGACCCGTACAATCCCCATTATATAAAAGAATTGAAACCGGAAGAGTATGAAGTGAAAATAGGAGATAAAGCCGGTGACGGAACTCAGTTACGTCCTTTCATTGTCTGGTTTGGAGAGGCGGTACCGCAGATTGAGACAGCTATTCAATACGTAGAGAAAGCGGATATCTTTGTCATCATCGGTACTTCTCTCAATGTATATCCTGCAGCAGGTTTGCTACATTATGTACCGAGAGGAGCAGAGGTGTATCTGATTGATCCGAAACCGGTGGATACACATACTTCCCGTTCGATACATGTGATTCAGAAGGGCGCTTCCGAAGGGGTGGCAGAGTTGAAAAAGAAGTTATTACTCTAACTCTGATGCGAAAATATGATTATTCCGGAGAGTTTCCGAAATTTCGAGTGCGGTGATATTGCTGCACTCGATTCTTAAGATTTTCTCCCAATCTTCAAAATCTACATTCCATTTGCTGATCTGTGGGAATCGCGCCAGGAGGCTTCCGATTAATTTGATGTCCCGTCTTTTGGTGACTGAAGTACGAAAAATTAGAATCTGATTTTCCATGTCTTTTAGGTGTTTAGTCCAGTGAACGAAATTCACGGATAGTGATATTGAAATGTTGCTTAAAGTTGCGGCTGAGAAGCGACAGGCTGCTGAAACCGCAGAGCTGTGCTATCTTCGTCGCAGAAAGTTGCTTTTCGCTTTGCAGTAGCAGGGCTGCTTTTTCGATTCGGGCTCGTTTAATATATTCTGTAGGTGTCTCTCCAATCAGAACAGTGAAAACACGATGAAAATGGAAAAGGGAAAAGCATGCGATTCCGGCCATTTTTTGTAATGATAGCGGCTGATCTATATTCTGATGGATATAGTCTGTGACTTTTTTGATTCGTAACAGATATTCTTGCTTATTTATATCTTTCGTTTCCATATCTTTTGCAAAGTAAAGGATAATAAGCGCCGGAGAGTTATCCCGTCTTGCTAACTTCTCCGGCAGTTGGTTAATTATCTTTTTTGTCCTATATAGAATACGTAGCCATAATATTCTTTATACTTATGATACAGACTCTGTTCATGCCGTTGATTGGCAATGAAGTCTTTGACTGCGTTATTCTCTGGGTGTTCCTTCAAAAATGCCTCTTGAAGCGAAACTTGTGGGGCATAGAAGTGTTCCGTCCAGCAGTTCTCCGGTAGGATGAAATGGGCGGTCGGAATGTATCCGGCTTTTTCCATCTGAGCTGTTTTTACGGGAATCGTATTGATTTCGGGATAAGCATCCATCCAGAAATCTTCTATCTCGGCAGGACGTTCCGGAGTGAACCAGGATACTTCCGTGACTGCGATGAAACCGTTCTTTTTCAGAAATCTGTTCCATTCGTTCATGCCACGTTCGAATCCGATGTTGTAGATAGCTCCTTCCGACCAGATAAGATCGAGTTCTTCGTTCTGGAACGGGAGATGATCCATCGACCCGGTGATTCCTTTCACTCTGTCCGAACAAAGGGCTTTTGCCGCATTTTTATTGAATATTTCAATAAAGTCCGGGAAAAGGTCTATGCCTGTGATTTGTCCCTTGGTGTACTCTGCCAGTGTGATGGTTTGTCCGCCAGTACCACAGCCGATATCGGCTATCTGGGATTCTTCCGATAGCTCGTTGATAAAACTCAGGGCTTTTTGAGTGGCTTCGGGACTTCCGGGCCCTTGACGTTCGAGTGATTTGAAGTAATTACATATAAGTGTAAAATCGAAATCGTGGATAGATGTATGGTTGTTACTCATTGTTTTTAATGTTTCAGGTGTATGTCAAATGGATGCATACGAGGATGCATAAAATCATTTGAGTCTACAATTGTTGTTGTTAGATAATAGAAATTAACTCTGGCATGAATATACCGGAGAAATATAAGGGATAATCTGTAATGAGAGGAAAGACTTACAGATTATTTATAGAACGAGATCCTTGCGGAATGTAAGTATGATAAACATCCAATTATTTTTTTAGTTCGTGACAAAGATATGGTTTTAGGTGTAAAATACCATTGATTCTTTTAAGAAAAAATACTGTAAAACTGCATTTTAGCAAGAATCGTCAAATGTTTAAACTACATTTCGGTAAGAAGGGAATAAATTAAAGATATTCTTAACCAATAATTATGTTTTTTTTGTATTTTTGCTATCGATACATATAATATATGCAAAATGTACCGAAGAACAATAACCTTTCTCTTAAGTCTTTTATGTGTGATGATGGTAGGAGCCGCTAACCATTATTTTAAGCATTTGGGAGTATCTGATGGATTATCTCAGGTTTGTATTCCATCTATTTATCAAGATGAGTTAGGCGCAGTTTGGTTAGGTACCACTGAGGGACTGAATAGATACAATGGCAAAGATGTAAAAATATTCCAGCCTTCGGAAAGCAATAATGAACTGACTAATAATGAGATTAATGAATTATGTGGAGATAAAAGCGGGAGGATGTATATCCGTTCGGGAAACGACCTGATTAAACTGGATATTTATACAGAGCAATTCACTTGTTTACGGCAGAAAGGTGTGTTTGGACTGTTTTGTAAGAAAGATACACTTTGGGCGAGTTGTGCGGATGGTATTTATTATTATACTGGGCAGGGTACAGAGTTGACGTTTTTTGCCCGTATACAGAAAGGCTTTGTGGGAAGAGCTCTCTACGTAGACAAAGAGACTGTATGGGTTGTTACTAAAAAATACTTGATAGCAATTTCACGTGAGGACCCTCTTCGGCAAGACATATTACTTACCTTTGATAAGGGCAAGTGTATTTTAGGCGATAGTTCCGGAAATATATGGGTAGGGGCTTGGAACGGATTATACCGTGTTTCTTCCGATCGGGAAACGACTGCCTATACTAGTCGTTCAGGAATGGGCGAATTATCCGATAATCAGGTCCGATGTGTAGTGGAAGATGATTTTAAGCATATTTGGGTAGGTACGTTTAGAGGGGTCGATTGCTATGATCCAGTTACGGATACGTGGAACCATTATACACGCTATGGAAGTTCTTCAAATTCTTTAAGTCATACTTCCATTCTCTCTCTTCATAAAGATATGCAAGGTAATATTTGGGTTGGAACTTATTATGGAGGAGTGAATGTATTCAATCCCGACAAGAATAATCATAGCTTTTATTGTGCCGAACCTTTGCGTGAAGATTGTCTCAGTTTTCCGGTCGTTGGTAAAATGACTGAAGATACTACAGGGAATGTGTGGATCTGTACCGAAGGTGGAGGGCTGAATTGTTATCATGAGAATACAGGTGTTTTCTCCCGATATATGTATCAGAAAGGAGATGCGGGGACATTAGGGAGTAATAATGTGAAATCGGTCTTTTATAGAAAGGAAAATAACCGATTGTATGCGGGGACTCATTTAGGAGGACTGTTCGTTCTGGATTTAACATCGAACAAAGGACATACTCTCCATCATGTTAACGGTGACCCTACCTCGTTACCCCACGAGATTGTGAACGATATACAAAAGTATAAGGATGGCATTGCGATGTTGACACAAGGTGGCCCTGTGTTTTTTAATCCGGTGACCGAGAAATTCTCACCGCTAACGGATGATGCGTCGATTCAGAAAATGATTAGTAGGGAATATGCTTTTGAAACGTTTCTGATTGATAGTCGGCATCGTATGTGGTTGGCTGTTGGTGGAGGAGGAATAGTGTGCGTAAATTTGTCTTCTTCAAAAGTGACTCAGTTTCTGGCAGATACTGAGAAAGACACATTGACGGTAGGAAAATTCAAGACTGTGCATATTTTTGAAGATAATAAAGGAGATATTTATTTCTGTACGATTGGTTCGGGGGTATTCAAATATCAGGAGGAACAGAATACTTTCAAATCTTACGGAACTGCCAATGGAGCACTTCCGAGTAATTATTGCTATTATATTTGCGAGTCTGCCGCAGATAGTTGCCTGCTTGTTTTGCATGGGAAAGGGCTTTCGATTTTTAATCGTGAAAAAGAGATTGCAGAAGAGACCTATCACTTGTTTCGTCAGACTTATAATTTGGGCTCCGCATTATATCGGAGTAAAAATGGGATTATTTATATAAGTGGAACTAATGGCTTGGCTATGCTTCAAGAGCGGTCCTTTTATGGGGCTCAGGTTAAAAGCTTCTTGAACTTTGATAAATTGTTTATCTTCAATGAAGAAGTAGCTCCTGGTGACGAGTCCGGTATCCTGACTGAGATATTGGCGAAAACATCGGATATCTTTTTAAGCTATCGGCAGAATAACGTAACAGTGGAGTTTGCGACTTTTAATTATAATAGTGACCGTAATCGTTTGTTTGAATATTATTTAGATGGTTTCGATAAAGTGTGGACTCAAACTTCTGGCACTACGGTAACTTACACCAACTTACCTCCCGGAGATTATACGCTCAAAGTCCGTTCGATGGAAAATAAGAAGAGGCTGAAAGATACAATCTGTTTAAATATACATGTCTCTGCTCCTTTTTATGCTACTATCTGGGCGTATCTGTTTTATGTCCTTTGTCTGACTGTATTGATGGTCGCATTTGTCCGTTTTAAAACACGGCAGGCTGCTTTGAGGTCTTCATTGGAGTTTGAACGGAAAGAAAAAGAGCGGATTGAAGAACTAAATCAAGTGAAATTGCGATTCTTTACTAATATTTCTCATGAATTTCGTACTCCATTAACGCTTATTTTGGGGCAGATTGAGGTCTTGTTGCAAATGGATTTGGCTGCAACTGTTTATAATCGTATTCAGCGTATTTATAAAAACGCTTGGCATATGCGGAATTTAATATCCGAGTTGCTCGATTTTCGCAAACAGGAGCAAGGTTATTTAAAGCTTAAAATTGAAGAGCAGAATTTGGTGACTTTTACTCGTCAAATTTATATGTGCTTTTATGAATATGCACAGAAAAAGGAGATCACTTATCGCTTTGATTATGTAGAAGAAACGATTTCTGTCTGGTTTGACGCCATACAATTACAGAAAGTTATTTTTAATTTATTGTCGAATGCTTTTAAGTATACATCCAATAAAGGAAATATAA
>OGDN01000658.1_pt1 | contig 68011 bp, 55 predicted proteins | sample 1570271 | NCBI WGS metagenome assembly OGDN01 (sample SAMEA4384481, study PRJEB24528) | human gut metagenome | reverse complement strand
GTATTTCTCACCTGACTGAGCACATGAAGCTCAACAGAAAAGATTATAGTACAGAGAGAGCTTTAACAATGTTGGTAGCAAAACGTCGTCGTTTGCTTAACTACCTGAAAGCTAAAGATATCGCAAGATATCGTGGTATTGTTAAAGAACTTGGTTTGCGTAAGTAATCTACTGCCGCGAAAAGATTAAAAACCGTTTCTCATTGTGAGAAACGGTTTTTTTATTGTCTTTCGGTGGATTAGTATTTTATGCTGTGCACATTGATTGCAGCCGGCTGTCCGTTGTATAGTGCTTCACAACTAATTGTCAGGAATGTAGACGCGTTTGCATTATTACAGCGAATGATGGCTTCTCCATTTTTGTCGGTGGTAACTTTAGGATTCCAATAGATTGTACGGCGGTGGTCATTGCCTTGTCCTTTACTGATATCCGGATAATAGGGTGAATAAAATTCCATAGGTTGGGAGTAACCTTGGATTTGTGTGTTTCGAATGCCACGTGACTGGTACTTCTTTTCAGGGTCCCAATTGTCGATAGTAGTGATATAGCAAATTGTAATTTGATTTCCTGGTTGATTATAGGGAGTTGTGCTGTTCAGATAACTTTTGAGAGCTTTTTCTTCAAAGGGAGAGAGTCTGGAAGTTTCCATGTGATTTTTTAGACTTTCGTTGCTCAGGCGATAAGCGCTGTCGTCATCAATTCCGGCACTTGCTGCCGTGCCATCGCAAATCATAACAGATTTTATTGCATCGATACTTTTATCTATAAAAAGTTCTCGATCAAATGTAGGGTAAGGAACTCCATTTATGGCACATAGTATGTGATGATTTTTGTATTTCATACTTATCAATGGCGGGTCTCCCTCCCAATTAGACTTCACTTGAATATTGGGATTTAATGTGGTCATCAGCAAAGGAAAATAATCCACGAATTTTCCTTCATCGCGCATCCGGTCCAGTTCCTTGGGGATATCATAATAAGCTCTTACAGATTGCTCGAAAGCCAGAATCTTTTTGTATTTCGTACGTTTGGCTTTAATCGTTACCTGATCCAGTAAATGAGTATCGTGCCCCATAATTGAATCTAGATAAAGAGAGTCGGAGAGACTGCTCCACCAACTGAGTCCGCTAATATCTTCCCATTTAGGGTGTAGCTCTTCATAACTGTACTTGCGTAGTTCGGGTGCAAAGTTGCGGAAAAGTGATATGTTTGTTTTCCGGTTCAGTTTTTTACCTTCCCGGCGAGTTTGAATGGCCGCACTCATGGAGCCATTGAAGGCATCCATTGGAATGTGGAAGAATCCCAAAGAGTCTGTGACCGTAGTACCTGCTGCTGATATTGTATCTCCCCGGGCAATGACGCTTACAGAGATGTTTTTTTGCTCTTTGTTTCTCAGAAAAGATGTTACCTGTCCATGTAGAGTCAGTCTCGTTTCCGGCAGATAGATTGGTTTTTCTGGGGTGGCACTGATGGCTTGGCTTATATCATATTTTCTCCATCCGTGAATCATCAACAGAATATCTAATGCCACTCTTCGTCTGGGAGAATTGTTTGCGAAATAATATCCGGGTTGATGAATGTATCCTTTCAGATCTGATGTAAGTAGAAGGTCTGTGTAAATTGTCTGATCGAACTGTTGGAAGTCTGATTTTAAAGCATCCCGGACCGCTATGGAGAAATGTCCTTGTATTGGTTGGCCTGTATGGTCTTTCATTGAGATATGATACTCAATCGGTTCAAAAGGATAGTATAATGCATTGGTGGATGTGGCTGTTAATTGTAAAGATGGAGAAGGCATCACATAGCAAAAACGCTCGCATAACGTTGCCCCATTGCTGTTCATTAAAGAGAGTTGTATGACTCCTCCCGGCAATCTCTGAGTGGATAACGGGAGATGATATACTGTTTGATCTTTAAAATCAATGGTCTGAAATGTAAGCGGACGTCCTTGGTGTGATATGAATAAAGCCAACGTATCTTTGAGACTGGTCGAACTTCTGAGAACTTTGATGGCTAATGCCTTTTCTTTGGACGTCACATTCAGCACATACCCTTTGGGGGATGCTTTCGGTAGTTGAAATGAGTATTTTTTGTCTTGATAAGTCACTATAGCTTTGTCTTGTTTGTCTGTAGGGGTGTATGTGAAGCACCCCATACCGTCGTGCAGAGTTGCAAACTGGGCAAGTTCCGTATCATCCGGTCCATAAACAGTTCCCGAGATGCCTACCTTACCTTCTTCTTTACTTGTTGCTTCGAATGCAACGACTGAAGGTACTCCCTCTACTAATTGTCCGCCTTCCGGGAAGAATCGAATTATGAAATCTTTTTCTTTTGAATGTGGACGTTGCTTCATAGATTCGTCCATTCGGTAGGTGATGATACTCCGGCTTTCGTCTACTTCGCTCCTCCGTTTTCTATATACAGGGATCGTACGCGAGAAATATTGCTTTTCACTGAATGCCAACATCCACTTCGTATAAGCCCTAATCTCATAAAAACCGGAGAATAAGGCTTTTGTCAGTATGAATTGTCCTTCTCCTTCTCCATCCCGCAACTGTATAATTTGTCGTTCGGCAGTATTTCCTAGTTGGTCTAATAGTTCTACATAAAGTGGGGTACTGATTGGGCTAGGCTGGTTTTGCTCGGCCGTTACTACGTATGCCTTATACCATATTGTGTCTTCGATGTAGTAACTGGTGTTGTCCAAATGCAGATAGGCTTTCTCGCGTGGATATGCATTGGAGTAGGCTTGTGAACGGGCAAAGTAAGTTGCGAATATAGAATCCGCAACTTGCTGGCTATGGATTTGCACGGCTATACTTGATAGGAGGCAGAAAATGATGATTATGGAGCGTATTCTCATTGTATTTTGAGTGATCAGTAATTTGAAGGTAGTGGAACGTCAAGCGTTAGCATAACTATACTTGTTTGGTCACGAATAGTTGCAAAATGTACAGTTGATTCATCGTAATGACTGGGATTGGAATAATTTCTGCGATAAGCAAATGATACTTCATCTCCTTTTGTATCGTAAGAAAAATATCCCCATTGAATAGGGGAGTCTTCATTCCAAGGATTATAGCTTGCAGAGACCATAATGGGCTCCCAATAGCCACTGCCTGTAATGAGTACATTGCATTCTATTGGATAAGGTGCATCTGGTGGAAAACGAAAACAAATAGAACCATACATTGAATTAACTTTAGAGAAAGTGTACTCTTGCTTATCAAAATCATATCCGACGAAGTTTGCATAGGGATTCCATGGGCCCTTATCAGGGTAGGGCCGATCATACACCAGTTCTGAGCAGGTAGCACGAACCGCAATGTATCCTCCTTCGGGAAGTTGTAGATCGGTTACAGGTATTTGGATTGTTTGATAGCTTCCTTCTTGAGCCAAAACTTCACGAACAGGAAAGAAAGAATATTCAACTGGATTAGGATCAAAATCACGACTTGTACCTAATTGAATCTGATCATATTTCCCTTGACCTTGTCGTATCTGAATATTTAGAAAAGGTGGAAATGGAATAAGTTGACTCCATTCTATTTTAATAATCTGAGGTAATTTTGCATGCTCAAAATACTCGTCCTGGCTCGTTCTTGTTGTTGCCACTTTACTAGTCGCTTCTATACTAATAGGGCTGTCTTCCTTCGTACAACTGCAAAAAATGATTGAGAGGAATAATACTAATAGTAAATGGATTCTTCCCTTGCTACTTGTGAGTTGATTGTGTGTGTTCATAAGCTATATATTTAGAGGTTTAACAATAACTACTTATGATTTAACAAGAAAGGAAAAAATAATGATAATATGAAAATTAAGAGATTAATAAGTGTTAATCTCTCGCTTATATAATCACTTTATCCATTTTCAAGGCAAGTAGGTGAAAAGAGATGCATTACCGGAGATATTTTAGGATTATAATTGTGTTCATCTAAAGATTTTGCTATTTTTGCAACCAAATTATTCTAATTTATCACCTTTGCTAACTAAAAAACTTTCAATATGGATACGAGTAAGATTGTTGGAGAGAAAATTAAAGCGCTCCGGGAAGATAAATCAATAAGTATAGAAGAATTGGCACAGCGTTCGGGTTTGGCTATCGAGCAGATCGAACGTATTGAGAATAATATCGATATACCTTCGCTTGCACCACTAATTAAAATAGCGCGTGTGTTAGGCGTGCGTCTGGGTACTTTTCTTGATGATCAGGATGAAATCGGTCCTGTAGTATGCCGTAAAAAAGAGGCTAAAGATGCCATCAGTTTTTCCAATAATGCGATTCATTCACGCAAGCATATGGAATATCATTCGTTGTCTAAATCGAAAGCGGACCGTCACATGGAACCATTTATCATTGATGTGATGCCGACAGAGGACAGCGACTTTGTTCTTTCTTCTCATGAGGGAGAAGAGTTTATTATGGTCATGGAAGGGGTTATGGAAATCAGTTATGGTAAAAATACCTATTTGCTGGAAGAAGGTGATAGCATCTATTATGATTCCATCGTTCCCCATCATGTACATGCTTACGAGGGACAGGCTGCTAAAATATTGGCTGTAGTCTACACACCGATTTAAAAAAATATCAGGTATCAAATATTAAGAATAATCTCATGCAATTATTTGAACGTACTCTTGGACAATGGCTGGAACATTGGGCCGAAGAGACTCCCGATAAGGAATATATCGTATATTCCGACCGTAATCTTCGTTTTACCTGGAGTCAGCTGAACCAGCGTGTGGATGATATGGCGAAAGGACTGATCGCTGTTGGTGTGGAACGTGGTACTCATGTCGGCATATGGGCAGCGAACGTGCCCGATTGGCTGACATTGCTGTATGCCTGTGCCAAGATTGGTGCGGTATATGTCACAGTAAATACGAATTATAAGCAGTCTGAACTGGAATATCTTTGCCAGAATTCTGATATGCATACACTTTGTATCGTTAATGGCGAAAAGGACAGTGACTTTGTGCAAATGACGTACACGATGCTTCCTGAATTGAAAACCTGCGAACGCGGTCATTTGAAGAGTGAACGTTTCCCATATATGAAGAACGTGGTATATGTCGGTCAGGAAAAACACCGGGGAATGTATAATACGGCTGAGATATTGCTATTGGGGAATAATGTGGAAGATGACTGTTTGACTGAACTCAAAAATCAGGTAGATTGCCATGATGTGGTAAATATGCAGTATACATCAGGAACTACCGGTTTTCCGAAGGGAGTGATGCTGACTCATTATAATATTGCCAACAACGGTTTTCTGACTGGTGAACACATGAAGTTTACGGCTGATGATAAACTTTGTTGTTGTGTGCCGCTGTTCCATTGTTTTGGAGTGGTGTTGGCTACGATGAACTGTCTGACTCATGGTTGTACGCAAGTGATGGTAGAGAGGTTTGATCCGCTGGTAGTGCTGGCGTCCATTCATAAAGAACGCTGTACGGCCCTCTACGGGGTGCCTACTATGTTTATTGCCGAGTTGCACCATCCGATGTTTGATCTGTTCGATATGTCTTGTTTGCGTACTGGCATAATGGCCGGTTCGTTGTGTCCGGTTGAACTGATGAAGCAGGTAGAAGAAAAGATGTACATGAAGGTTACCAGTGTATACGGACTGACAGAAACAGCTCCCGGTATGACTGCAACCCGCATCGATGATTCGTTTGATGTACGTTGTAATACAGTAGGACGTGACTTTGAATTTACTGAAGTCAGAGTAATTGATCCCGAAACTGGAGAAGAATGTCCGGTAGGTGTGCAGGGAGAAATGTGCAACCGTGGGTATAATACGATGAAAGGATATTATAAAAACCCGGAAGCTACGGCTGAAGTGATTGATAAAGATAACTTCTTGCATTCGGGTGATTTGGGTATTAAAGATGAAGACGGAAATTACCGGATCACCGGACGTATCAAGGATATGATTATTCGCGGTGGTGAAAATATCTATCCGCGTGAAATTGAAGAATTTCTTTATAAGCTTGATGGAGTAAAGGATGTTCAGGTAGCAGGTATTCCTTCTAAGAAATATGGTGAAGCGGTTGGTGCATTTATCATCTTACAGGAAGGAGTGGAAATGCATGAGTCAGATGTACGTGATTTCTGTAAGAATAAGATTTCCCGTTATAAAATACCGAAATATGTCTTCTTTGTGAAAGAATTCCCGATGACAGGTAGCGGTAAAATTCAGAAATTCAGATTGAAAGACCTTGGATTGCAACTTTGTAAGGAGCAGGGGATAGAAATTATTTAAATGAAGAACTAAAAATGAAGAATGAAGAATTGCTATGCAGCATATAGCGCAGCTGATTCTTCATTCTTCATTTTTAGTTCTTCATTCTTAAATGAAATCGTCTCCCAGTTGCATCTGGGCGTCATTTACATACTTGCGGATGGAATGTTCTTCGTCTTTACGGCAAATTAGCAGGACATTGTCCGATTCAGCTATCAGATATCCTTCCAGTCCATCGATTACGGCGAGTTTACCTTTAGGGAGTACGATCATATTATCTTTTCCATTGTATATCAAAGAATGGCTTTTTAACGTTACATTGCCTTCCCGGTCTCTTTCTGACAAATCGTAGAGTGATCCCCATGTACCCAGATCAGACCACCCAAAGTCGCCTAAAGATACATATACATTGTCTGCTTTTTCCATGATGCCGAAGTCGATGGAAACATTGGGACATGCAGGGAAGTTTTCTTCAATAAATGCTTTTTCTTTGTCGGTGGCATAGATGTTTTTTCCTGGTGCCAGTTTGGATGCTAATTCGGGAAGAAGGATTTCTGTGGCTTTTATGATAGTATTGACATTCCACATGAATAATCCGGAATTCCAGTAAAATTCACCGCTTTCTACGAATACTTTTGCCAATTCCAACTCCGGTTTTTCGGTGAATGTCTTTACTTTGTAGAAGCCATCGCCGGTTGGTTCGTCAATTTGTATATAGCCATATCCGGTTTCAGGTCGGTTGGGTTTGATTCCCAATGTCAGTAACTTCTCAGAGTGAGAGACGAATTCCAATCCTTTAATGATTGCGGCACGAAATTCTTCTTCCTTTAAAATCAGATGATCTGAGGGGGCAACTACGATATTCGCATTCGGGTTTAAAGCACGGATATGATAGGCAGCCCATGCGATGCATGGAGCCGTATTTCTTCTTGCCGGTTCCAATAATATCTGTTTCTCATCCAATTCGGGAAGTTGTTCCTTTACCAGATCGGCATACATTGCATTGGTAACAATAAGAATATTTTCGGTCGGGATTACTTTTTGAAAGCGGTCGAAGGTCTGTTGCAGGAGTGAACGACCGGTTCCGAAGAAGTCAAGAAATTGTTTGGGCAATGTTTTGCGGCTAAACGGCCAGAAGCGGCTACCGATACCACCACCCATAATCACGCAATAATTATCCATATTTGTCATGATAGTGACTCTATTTTTAAATGTTTTTGCTAATGTACGGTTTATTCTCTAAATACAGAAGTCTTTGGGGCATGTTTTATTATTTTTTGCTCCTTTTTTTACTCAAACTATTGTGGATTCAAAATATTGTCGTATCTTTGCACCGCAATTGAGAAATCAAGCATGCCCAGATGGCGGAATCGGTAGACGCGCTGGTCTCAAACACCAGTGGATTCACTTCCATCCCGGTTCGACCCCGGGTCTGGGTACTACGAAAAGCTAAGAATTGAGCAATCAATTACTTAGCTTTTTTGTTATAGGACATTTCTTTCTAATGTGCACTACCAAAAGTTTCTCGATATTTTCTATAGACTGTGTTATTTGCAGCAAAAATACTAAAAAGGTGCAATTCACTTTTACGATGAATTGCACCTTTTCTTATCTCTCAGTATCATTTATCCCTTGCCTACCTTTATCCAGGTTGCTTTCTTCCATAGCCATTCTAATGGACCCTGACGATGTGAACGAAGCCACCAGTTACAAAAAAAGTATTGTAAAAAGAATACGCTTACACCAATAAGGATACACGCTGTAATGCCTGTATGCAGATAAAGCCCTAGTCCCCAGTTGTAAAACAAGAATCCTCCGATTAAAGATTGTGACAGGTAGTTGGTCAAGCTCATGCGTCCATAAGGTGCAAATTTATGAAGGACATTCTTAAGGGTTGTCAGGTAATAAACCAGTATGATACCTGCAAACATGATTCCTGTAAATGCAATATTTGACAGTGACTTGCATAGAAGGACAGAAGGTACAAGTAGTGCTTCGCGATTTATAAAGTCGGGGAGTATATTTATCAAACCATAAATGGGGAAAAAAGCGGTAACGGCTATGATGAATACTTTAATCCAGATTTTTATATTCTTTTCTGAATAGAGAAACGCGTTGCTACGCCCAATTATCATACCTACCATAAACAGACCGGCGGTTTGAGTAACTCTTCCGTGTAATAGCATCCAACCCATATTGGCAACATTACCCGTCCATATGGCAGTTTTGCACATTTCGAGGAAAGAACCTTCTTTCTGAGCAGCATTGACTAACTCCCAGTATGGAGCATCAAGATCAGCATTGATAATATAGTCGGGGTTGATGAGTGCATAAATTATTTGTCCCAATTCAATAGGTTGTAGGAGAAGAATGACTGCTATGATCGTGACTGTGCGGGTAGAAAGCCGACAGACTGCGATCAATACATAGCCCAGCAATGCATAGAGTACCAATATTTCACCGGGAAATAGGGCAGAATTGATGCAGGCTATAAAAAAAAGTAATACTAACCGCCAGGCAAATCGGCCACGAAAATCTTTTCCTTTTTGTTTTTGTGAGTTGTCTTGAATAAAAAAGCTAAATCCAAAAAGCAATGCGAAAATGCAGTAGGCTTTACCGGAGAAGGTAAAAAACACACTGTCCCAGATTACTCTGTCTGTAAATATCAGAAAGTTGCAGGTTTCTTCCGGAAAGCTATTAAGACTGAACCGTTCGATAAAATGGATAAGAGTAATTCCCATTACGGCAAAACCACGTAATACATCTGCTATTTCGATACGATTATTACTGGGTAGTGTACTAGATAAGTGCATACTTTTTAGAGTTATAATGTTAACATGTTTTTTATTTCAGGTGCAAATTTAACGCACGCCCTCCATATTTCAGGAAAAATACTGTTCAATAAAGAACAAAATATGACCTTTAGAGGCTTTGTATGAGCCGATGGTATGACATCCCTCTACAGGTACATGGAATGTTGAGAGAAGAGATGCTAAATCTTATAATTATAGGGTGGAACATAGGCTCGAATTAGATCATAATCGCGAAAATATCTCTATATACAAAAGAAATGGCTTTATATACATTTATAGTCATATTTATATAATGCCTGCCCGAATGAAATCACTTAGATTTGCACCCCTGAAAATTTTATTAACCCTTGAAAATTAAAAGAATGAGTATTATATATATATCGAAAATAAGTAACTTCCGATTGGCAGTAATACCTTTGATCATGATATTACTCTTCGGTACATCACTTCGGGGACATGTTTCTGCAGCTCCGACTGGTGGTTCAGAATTGCCGCCGCATTTTATCTTTTACTTTGCTAATAATAGTTCACTGCTTATGCGTGATTATTATACCAATCAGGCTGCTCTTGAGAAACTTGATGCAATGTTGAATGAGCCTGATTATATTGCTAAGGTAGATTCGATAACAATTTTTGGTAGCGCGTCCCTCATTGGGAGTTATCAGGTCAACTCACGTCTTTCTTATGAGCGTGCAATGGCATTAAGAACTTATATCAGATGGAAACATCCCGGAGTCTATAATGACAGAATAAGCGTTTTACCATCGGTCTTTAATTGGGATGTTTTAATTGATATGATCCGGAATGATCCATTCGTTCCTGGCAGGGAAGAGGCTTTGCGGATATTGAATTCTTCAGTTGATAATCAATTGAAGGTTGCTCAGATAAAGCGGTTGGGTAGTGGTAGTACAGATGCTTATATGACTAAAAACTTTGCGAAGTATATGCGTACAGCTACGAGTGTGATTTTTTGTATAAAAGAGGAGCAAGAAGAGATAAAGGAACCGGAGGTTATTAAAGTGCAAAATGACTCGGTGCCGGTAGTCGTTGAAGAAGTTGAAGAAATAATTTCCGAACCTCAAAAAGTTCCGGAAATAGTTCCTTGGGTGGTATTACCTCAGCAGAAGACATACAGACCTCTTTTTGCACTGAAAACCAATCTTTTGTATGATCTGCTATCCGGTTTTAACGTGGAGATAGAAATACCTGTTGGCAAACATTTCTCATTGGCTGGCGAATGGATGTTTCCTTGGTGGTTATGGGAGAAAAAACAATATGCGCTCGAAATCCTGAACGGGAATTTAGAATTACGTTATTGGTGGGGGAATCGTACGAGAGATGACTTACTGACTGGATGGTATATGGGTATTTATGGTGGTGCCGGACTATATGATGTCGAATGGAAAAGTAAGGGTTATCAGGGAGAATTCATCATTCCATTTGGACTAACGGGAGGCTTTGCACATAAAATATCCAGAAACTGGCGGCTGGAATATTCGCTTGGAGTAGGCTATCTGACTAATAAGTATAGAAAATATATTCCTCAAAAATGCGGATACGATGATGAATGGCATTTGATTAAGCAGAAAAGTGGGAAGTCTACTTGGGTTGGTCCGACTCGTATAAAAGTATCTTTAGTGTGGATGATCAATCAAAAATATAATAAAAAGTAAGAAACTGAATAATGAGACTTTTATATTTAAAATACTATGTTCTGGCTTGGAGTGTATTGTTGTTGCTCTTTTCCTGCAATCGTCGTCCTTTGGAAGAAATCTGTGAGGATACGGCTCTTATTCCGATAGGGACTGTATGGACACAAGCCGACATAAAGCCGCAGAACGTCACTGCTCTCTTTTATAGTCAGGATGACGGAAGATTGGTTCTGGAACATCGGTTCGAGAATACTCCGAATCGTATTCAAACGTATGCCAGTGTACCTGCCGGAAAATATACAGTTGTGATTTTCAATGAACTTCGGGGGCAGATTGTAGGGGTCGGTATTCGGGGGTACGAAAATTTTTCCACTCTCGAAGCATATGCTATTCCTAATCCCAATGTCAGAAATCGGAGTGATGGTAATTCATATGTATATGAACCGGATATCTTGGCATCAGTGATTGTTTCTAATTTTGATGTTACCAATGAAATGATAAACCAGACTATGAAGGGGGCTATCGAGGCTCTTGTGGGGTTGGTGCCCTTACGCAAAGTGCATCAGTTTAATATCATAGCTCATGTAAAAGGGTTGAATAATGCTCGTATGCCGGCGTTGGTTGATTTGCTTGGAATAGCTGAATCATACAGTCTCAAAGGAAACCAGAATACTTGGACTGTTGCTGCTCAGCAATTTACAATGAATAATAGAACATATGACGGTGGTTCCAGAAAAGATGGAGTTATTTCGGAGACTATCTATACTTTGGGATTCTTGGGCGAGCAACCATCTGAAACGAGTTTGCATAATGATTCTCCTGTCCAGCTTGACTTCTTATTTATGTTAGTCGATACGGAAAAGACACTTGTTCGTCAATTAGTTGACGTGACTTCTTTAATCCGTTTTCAAGCTGAAGCATATGGGGCAACTACCTTTAATTTATATGTAGAACTACCCGATCCCTTACCTGATGTAGTTCCGGAAGGAAGCGGAAACTCCGGTTTTGAAACGGAAATAATTGACTGGGACTTAATAGAAGTTCCTTTGAATGCGAAATAAATTTTTAATGTAAAGCAATGGACGGGAAATATAAACAAATCAATTAATAGTAATTTTAAAAAGTAAAAAGATGAAGAAGATTTTTATTATGGCAGCAACTGCAATGGTCTTTGCAAGTTGCTCGCAAACAGAACTTGAAGAAAACTCTGTTGGACAAAAAGAAATTAAATTTTCTAACTTGAACGACAAGGTGACTCGTGCTGCAAATGATAATAATGCCAATTATAAAGTTTATGCAGCTTGGAGTACTGGGAGTAATTGGTTTATCAATGATGAGGTTAATGGCACAACTAACGTACCTGTAAATGGTCCGTATCACTGGCCGGCTGCTGGAAGTGTTAGCTTCTACTCATGGGCCCCGTCAACTGTGACGGCAACGGATGTTTATCCTGATCTTTCAATTGCTTATACTGTTCCTGCCAATGCAGCTGAAGATTTTACGATAGCTGCTCCTAAGACAGGATTGTCATCCGGTACTGTTGATTTGGTCTTTTCTCATATGTTAGCCAAAATTAGTGTAACGGCTAAATTGGATCAAGACTTACTAGATGCAGGCTATACTATTACTGCACCGATGAATCTAATCGCTAGTCTGGATGTCCGGTCTACTAGTGGAACTATTGTACCTACAGCAGCTACTCCTGCCTGGACTTCACCTAATACGACTACTGCTTCATATACGGGAGCTGCTTCGTATATGATTATGCCGCAAAGTTCAATAGGTTGTGCGGTACAAATAACAGCCGGCATTCAAATAATGAAAAATGGAACAGAAATATATGGTGGTGATTTGAGCAAATATACGATTGTATCAGGCAATGTTACTGGCGATCAGTTTGAGATGGGTAAACACTATATGTTGAATCTGACAATCTCTGATGCGTCCACAGGTGGTGGAGGAGAAAATATCTTTAATATAATAACATTTACATCTACTGTTGCTGATTGGGATACGCCGGCAGGCACGGATACTCCATTGGTTCAGCCGTAATTTATCTTTTGGGAGGTTGATTTTACAGGCTGGAAAAATAATCTGTTTTTCCAGCTCTGTTTTCCGGATTTAAACGATGATATTTATGGGGACTTTCAAATTGACATTTATGTGTGTGGCGGCTTCTTTTTTGACAGTCTCCTGCACGGAAACAATAGACTTAAACAATAACGATTACGAAACTAACGGCATACAGTTTACAATGGCTTCTGACATTGTACAGTCACGTGGCTTGCCGGTTTTGTCTTCTGGTGACATTCCCGATATGGGAGTATTTGCCTATTATACCGGTGATGGTGCTGCCAATAACTGGGCTGCTCAGGGAGCCTCTGCTACTCCCGGCTATATGAATAATATTCAGATTACCAATAATGGAGGTGTTTGGAGTTACGACGATCCTGTGTATTGGCCGCATGCAGCCGATGCCAATGTGAGTTTCTTTGCCTATTCACCCTATGCTACTGCTGATAATGGTATTATAATGAATGTCACTACAGGTATTCCTTCTATAACCTATACTGTCCCTGCAAATTGTTCCAATCAGCCGGATCTGATGGTTTCATCTCTTTTGCAGGATCGTAACAAAACCAATAATGGTTCTTCAGCCGTTAATTTTCAGATGAGGCATGTTCTTACTTGTATCGGATTTAAAGCTTCGGGCAATGGAGAAAAGATAGAAAAAATCACGGTCAATGGTATTAAAACCTCCGGAAAACTCACCATAGCTGCCGATGGAACTCCATCTTGGGATCTTTCCGGTGCTGTGGCCGGTAATTTTGATGCAACGGTTGATGACGGAGTCTACTTGGGAGCTATGGCAGAACTCGTTAATACAGGTGGAGGATATCTGATGATGGTGCCGCAAACGTTGGAACAGGGAGCCAGTTTAACTGTAAAACTCAATACAGGAAGAAGTTTTGATTTCGATCTTGACGGACTGACCTGGGGAACCGGGCAATTTATTAATTACACATTATCCATTACCCCAGAAGCAGCCTTACTGCTTACTCCGGAAAAGATAGTATTACCTCCGATGGGCGGATTCTCTGAATTTAATGTGATAGTTGCCAATGGATCTTCTCTGGACTGGACTATTGCCATTAGTAATTCGGATTTTCGGATATGTGATAATCTGCCGGATATTCTTGGTTGGGCAAATGGTACGATATCTGCTGCCGATGTCCGTAATCTGGATGGTTCTACACCAGCTGCTACGAATCAATTTACAGGAACGGGGTCAAAGACATTATATGTCTGGAAACCGACTGCTAACCCTAGCGTAAGTAATGAGATTACAGGAACGATTTCCAATGTTATTGATCCGACCGGTGTTTCCATAAATGTGATTCAATTGCCCGATTATTCCATGTCAACAGTTCGTGACAGCTATATGGCCGGTGAATATGTCGGTGCTTTCTGGAAGGCAAACCAAAAAGGCGAACGCATCATTCGTATTCCGGTGATCAACATCCTCCGTGCGGGTGATTGGGATGCTTCTGTATTCTGGTTGGGGCCTGGCTGGAAAGCTGGTGATATAGTGTTCAGTAATGATGAATCAGAAGATCAGGAGATAACATTTAATTCCACGACTGAAAATCCGGCTAATATGCTTACCCATGATGCTACATATATAGTTCCTGGTTATGTCTCATCAGCTTCAGGTAATGTCGTTAGCGGAGCTGGTAATTTTCTCCACTTCCGTATAGGTCTTACTTCCACATATACGGCAACTGCTGCTAGTCCTGCACGTTATGCTTTGGTACTTCTTCGTTATGGCAGTCCACAAAAGTATCACATAATCTATATAAGGCAGGGGGAAGGTGATGATTATCTGATGGACCCTGCTGACAATATACGTGGTTCTGCGGCAGTACGTTTTAGTCCATATAATGCCACAGCCTCAGACTTGACCGACAGTGATGAATTTGTTGAGATTTTGCCCAACAGATCTAACTCTGTATTTACTGATTATCCTAGCCAAGCCGGAGCGTTTTTTCAGTGGGATAATATACCTTATGGTCCTTTGGCATATCATCCGGTTAAGCCTATAACCCCCATAATATGGAATAATGTGGTAACCGGAGGTTACTGGAACTCAATTTCTACATCGCAGGAAAGTTGTCCTCCAGGTTATCATCGCCCTAATGATGGTACTACCACTACAGCGATTGCAAACAGTACGATTAGCGTTATTGGGAATTCTCAGATGCGACAGTCTTTGTATGCTACCCCTACGGTGAACACAAATTCCAGTTTGGCAAATGCCAGATGGGGCTTCTATGCCGACGGATTCTTTGACCGGAGAGATCACAATAATCCTTTCGTTCCGAGCCCTGGAAAGGGAGGAAGTGCTATCGCCTCCAATACGGCAGTATCCTGGCAAACCAAGAATGTAGCATATATAGGAACACTTTTGTTCAATCCGGTAGTCGGTAGTCAACGCGAAAATGCTTCTCTCTTTTTCCCGGCTGCCGGAGACCGGCACTCTGAAGGGGGAATACTTATTGAGGGAGGTGAAGCTGGTATCATTTTATCATCCTCGGCTCCAAATGTGAATGACATGTGGTATCTTGTTGCAACCCCCACGTTGGGTATACAACAGTTATTCTCTACCAGAAGCCATGCTTTGAGCCTGCGGTGCGTACCGAATTGAAGTCGTTGAAGACTTCTTATAGAGGTGACTTTTTAAGATTAGTATGCTGGTTTCAATCTTTCGTGTTATTTCTGATTTGTGAGGGCGTTGCTTTAAAATATCGCTTGCAAAATGCATTTAAGTGAGATTGGTCAACAAAACCAAATTCGAATGCAATAGATTTAAAGGGAATTGTCTTATCTGCTAAGTCAGCTTTGAGTTTCGAAACCTTTTGCTGTTGCATCCACTGATAAGGTGAAATGCCAAAATGCTTGACGAATGTTTTTTTGAATTTGGAAAGGCTATAGCCGCATAGATCTGCCAACTCTTGTATGGTTTTTGCCTGTTTGTAATTTCTTCTCACCAAAGTGTCAAAAGATAGATCTTTGTATAGAACCGGATAGAAAAAATTGGCGGTTTCCTCTGAGGTATAGAAGAATCTGAATATAGTGGATATCTCTACGGCTTTTGATTCGTGGAGATAATCACAATTTATATTGTTATCCAAGTAAAACATTACAGACTCAACAAATTGTAACATCGGAGGAACCATTTCCAATGTGTTGAATTTGTATTTTAGGCTTCGAATGGTGTTCCATATTCTTTCAGCGCTTATATTGACGCATACATGATAATGAGTGGTGAAATTGAGGATCACCATTGTTACTTTTGTTAGTGAAGTAATACGATATTTATTCTTATACCCAAGCAATACCATTTGGCTTACACCACATGTATAGACGTCTTCGGCATCTTCGACCTTGATTTTTCCTTCCAGAATGAATAATAAGTGTCCTGTTTCGGGAGAAAGGGAAATCATAGAATCCTTATCAAACCGATATTTTTCAAATCGACGCTGTGTGTTCGATCCGTTTGAACTGCAAAATTTACAATCATCAAGTCCTTTTTCTGCTAGCATAGTTTTATATAATTTGTTTAAAAAATATGGATAAAAAACAGACCTATAGGTTATTCTTGCCAATGTTAGAAGAATATTTCCCCAGTTAAGTCTATATTTCTATTGAAAAAATGCTTCTAATAGAGCTATTGCTATATTGGCATTTGTTTCATATTTCGTAAAATTGCCGGCTTTTTTATGTTTTTTGTTTGGTGGGAGAGAAATATTCGATGAATAGTTGCGATAATCGCAAAGGTAAATCTTATTTCTATTTTTACAAATTAAAAAAGATGAATTTATGGAATCATTGATTCCTGATAGGTCTAAAAAACAAAAAAACTAGGTTAGAGTTCAACGAATTTGGCATGAATCGGCAGGCAGATTACGAAAAATATGATATTGGTTTTATCAAATAGAAACAACTGGTACTGAATACATTTCTTATGAAAGGAATATGTGCGATCATTCCGTTTAGTTTGCGTGGGGCTAGTCCAAATTTAATTTTGTAGTGCGGGTTGATGAAGTATAACTGTTCATTGACGATTTGATAGCCAGTCTGTTTTACTGTTTTTCGCAGCATTTCTATTGTACATCTGGTCTGTTTGATGGTTAGCAATTCTTGGATCGTGCTTTCTTGTTCACTGAAGATTCTCAAAATTCCTTGATATAAAATGCGAGGTAACAGATGGATAAATGGCATATGAGAGATAACTTTACTTCGTGCAATCTGCTGATGACCGCCAAATGGCATTTGCCAGGCAGGAAAAGCGATGAAGATGACACCGTTGGGAGATAGATAATTCTTTAAGTTGTGCAGAAATAACTCTTTGTTGTCGATGTGTTCTATTACATCATGTATGAGGATAAGCGGGAAATGTTTCTGTAAATCATTTAATAAGAAGATATCAGAAGCAATGAAAGTTCCTTTTTGCTTTTTGGTAATGAAGAAGTTTTTTGCCTGTTCAATTCGCGAGACGGCAATATCGATTCCAATGGTGTCACAACCTAGTTCAGCGAAAGGAAGCAGATTTCCTCCTTCGCCACATCCTACTTCCAATACCTTGTTTGGCAGGTTGCCGATATTCTTTTTTATATAAGGTATATAATAATTTCTCGTAGTGTGAGCTTGTTCCTCAAAATAACGTTCGCGGTTTGTATGTCGTTCCTGCATTTGAATTGTCAATTGTTTCTAGGGTTTCTATAGTTATGATTCACGATCGGCCAGAAGACTGCATGAAAGAATGACTTTTTACCAGGAAAAACGAATACCTACAGGAACGGTGAACGTAACTGGATGTTCTTTTCGGATGGTACGCAATGAACTTCCATCGGGAATATAATAATTGATAGTTGGCTCTATGTAGATGCTGGTATGGGGTGTAAACTGATATTGTACACCTGCGCTTGCATTGACTGACCATTGTAAAGGCGCCTCTAATGTCTGATAACCTAAATTAATGGGTACACTGTCTGTTACATGGGAAGTATGCAGTGTACTTTTTAACGGGATCTCCATTTGGAAACCGGCTGTCGAGTAGAATGAGAGCCGTTTGTAATTTCCAAGTCGGTAAGAAATACGGAAAGGGATACCGATATAATGGAGCTTCTGTGTTTCTTGAATGCGGTATTCTTTTCCTGTGGTGAACTCTGATTTTAGATAGGTATATTGCAGTCCGGTTTCTATGCTCCAGTGGTGGCTGAGTTTTTTGTTGAATGAGAGCCCGAAAGTGATAGGGGCATCATGGTGCTGATGTTCTATAATCCTTCCACTATTGTTCTTGGCAATTGTCATTAGCGTCAGCGAATCACCTAAAGTCCCTTCCTGATGGCGGGTGTTTAAATAGTCATAATATTCTTCCCAGGTATTGACTTGTTGGGGGAGCCCACTTTCCAAACCGTCAGAGTGTGGTGTTGCTATCAACTTATATAGGTTTTGTGCCAGCTGAGGCCCAACTGACCCTGCCAACATTATTTTCCATTTTCCTGCTTTCTTCTTTTGGGGTGAGGCAAATTTCCGGCTTGAATATGAGAAGTCAATCGTTTGGTCTGCAGGCTCCCATATAAAAGACGGTTTTACGGCAGGCAGTTTATCTGCCGAGTCTTTTCTTTCAGAGATGGCAGGTGATATGGTTGTGGCTGTGTCTGATGCCAATCGGGGAAGGTTTGTTAAAGTGATATTATAATGCTCCTCTTCTTTGTAATGGGGGATATATCTGGAAGAAATTGTATTTTCATTTTCCGGCTTCTTCTCGATTTTCGATTTCCGGATAACATTTTTTGCCCAATGATTAGCTTTAGTATCTCTTCTTTTCCAGTCCAAATAGTCATGTATCATTGGGAAAAGGAACAAAATCACTAATATGAGAATCAGTTTGTAATCAGAAATCATCTTTTTAAGTAATCCTTTTGCCCTGAATAATTGGGAAGAGGAGGAATGCGGAGCTATATTCAGCAGTTTTCCTATTTCCTTGTGAGACAAACCTTCCAATATTGCCAGTTTGAATACTTTGCTATATCCTTCCGGTAACTTCTCGACCATTTCTGCTATCTTATCATAAGGAATGGAATCAGATAATGGAGGATTATCGACAGGTTCCTCTTCTTCCGCAATGTCTGATAGGGAAATAGAAGTGTTTGCGCTATTTTGGTTAAGATATCTTAGTGATATATTCTTCATGATTACCCCCATCCAACTTTCCAGTTTCTCAGGGGTACGCAGTGAATCAATCGAAGTGAAAATGACAATGAATCCGTCGTGTAGGAGATCTTGTGCGATTTGTTTGTCTGGCACATAATGAAGGCATATTTTCATCATCTTGCCCGAATAAGTTTTATAAAGCAGGCCCAAAGCCAGCTCATCGCCTTCTTTACATAAATCTACAAGTTCTTTTATATCCATGTGCATGTATTATTTTAATATGATGGATAGAAACCCGAAAGACTGCATGACTCTTTCTGTTTTAACATTTATAATATGTGGCAATATGTTGGATACAAAGAAATGAGATGCTTAGTTACTTTATGATTTTTAGCGGTTTAAGAGTCCGTTCTCATCAAATAATAGAACTTTACCGCCATTAATTTACTTTTTTGTGGGCTATACATTTTTTATTTCCCGGCAAACTGCTAACTTTATCTCAATATTATAATAATGCATGGAACAGCGGTTGCGCTATCATTGAAATTCTTGTTTATGAGTAAATACAAATTTATAGAAGAAAAAGTAGAAACAATGTCTCTGCCGGAGCTCAGGGTATTCTTGAATATACTGAAGAATAAATCTCAGGAATTGATGTCAACACTGGAGATAGCAGGGAGAATAAAGGACCTGGAGATTGTTTATAAGTCTATTCAGAAACTGACAAATCGTGCTTCTGAATTTGACGGAGGCTCTTTTCTTATATTGGTGGTTGGACCTGTGAAATCGGGAAAATCTACTTTAGTCAATCTGATAGCACATGCTCATGTCAGCCCCACTCATTTTTTGGAGTGTACGGTGCGTCCTTCTATCATATCAAAAGGACAGGAAGAATCCATTACTTCCATCTTCTCTACCGCCGATAAAGTCAAAAAGGTGGAACAGTTTGACTCGGTCATTGATAGTCTGCGCGGATTTGAGAAACTGGAAAACATTCCCGAGATAGGTATCGAAAAGAAAGAACTGAATGATATTAATTTGGATGCCTGTGTTTCACTGGCTTTGGAAGAAAGCGTAATTAATGCGGATCATACGTTGGTGACATCTATAACAACGTCCGGCGGGGAGCTTCTGAAAGATAATATATTTTTGGTGGATATGCCCGGACTGGACGGTGGATATGCAAATCTGGATAATCCCATTTATGAAACGATTTCTCAAAGGGCAGATTTCGTGATATTTGTGCAAAGTTCAAATTCTGCTATATCGAAGGTTTCCAATCGTTTTCTGAAGTTGTTGCAGGAGAATAATCCGAAAGTTCCGGTTTGTCTTTTGCATAACGTATTTGAAGCGGCCTACTGGCATTCGGAAGAAGAGAAGCAGGCAGTCATTAAAGCGCAGGTAGAATTTGCAGAGAATGAAATGGGGAGACGGAATTTCCAGTTAAAGGGGAGTATATACAGCTTGAACTTGGGCAAAGTGGCGGATGCTGCCAGTTATGAAGGGGTGGAAAACCTTCAGGAAGAAGCTGCGAAGTTTCAGGAGTTTGAGAAGGACTTGTATGGTAAGGTAATCTCCAATAGTACTGACATACGTCTGCGAAGTGTAATAGGAAGAACACTGAACCAATTGGAAAAACTGGATAACTCAGTCAGTGACCTGATAGGCAAACAGGAAGCAATCGATGAAGAATACTGGGCTGCGGCAGCTTCGTTTGACGAATTACTACATCAGGCAAATGAGCTTGGTTATGATGGGGGTGATTTTAGGAAAATGGTGCAAGTGTATATTGATGATGATTTGAAAGAGTTTGTGGAAATCGTGAAGGAGTATTATGACTCCGCATGCAATTCCGCCTATGCAGGTGGAGCAAAAGGAAAGGAGGCGACCCGCGCCCTTGTCACAAAGTTTATGGCTGATTCGTCAGCGGCAATAAAAAGCAAGTTTCTTGATTCTCATGAATATAGCCTGGTCCGGCAGTATCTGCGGAAATTGTCTAATTTGAAAGATGATGTGTCTTTTATAGAGAAGATGAATGCTTTCTTGAAACAAAAAGGTTGTATGACTTTTGATTCAGTGTCGCAAGTAGCAGATTTCCCGATGGTCGATTTTGATTTACAGGGAGCTTTTGATGTGAAGAATATCAATCATCCGACGGTTCCACATATCGGAATCCCCAATCCTTTCGGAACGTATTCGATAGCGGAAATTCAACATTTTCTGAAGAAAGCGATGGAGTGCATCACCGGAATCGATCATACGCATACGGGAAGAACAATCAAGGGGTATCTTCAGTTGACTGTCGGGAAGAGTATATGCAAAGCAGCCAATGATCTTTATGATCAGTATGTACCTGTACGTAAGCAGCGTATCATTGATTTTCTGGAACGGCAAAAAGAGGCGTATCTGGGAGAATTGCTTCCTGATAAAGAAGAATTTGACAGGAAAGATGCATTGCTTCGGTCGATAGACACACAAGTTCAGAGTTTTAAAGATTCAATAAGATAAGAATAGGTCTATGAAACGAAATTTATTAATTATCACCCTCCTGTTTTTAGGCTCTTTTGTGATATTATTGTTGGGTAATATCATTATTATAGGTGAGAAAATCGCTTCCTTATCTCATGTAGCATGGGCAGAGTATGCTTTTTACGCATTGATTCTGATTGTATTTTATGCTGTCGTTATACGTCCGGTGATCCGGGTGCATCGTGCTCCGCAAATTCCGGCTTTGTCTATTGACGGAGAGTGGGATGCGGCACAACTTATAGCGTTCGGGCATAAGCTGGCGGATAATTGCAATTATATACCTAAAGATAAAACGTGTCCCGAGTTAAGAAAGCTGCATCAGCAGAAGATACGTGAAGACTTGGAACGTTATGCTACGGATAAAGAAGAATTGGTACAGATATTGAGTGATGAGTTGAAATTGCGTATTGAGGGTGGGGAATTGCGGGAAGCTTCAGGACCACGTGCAGAAGATATGCATTCAGTCCGTATCATTGGGATCAACCGTCGTATTATAGAATGGGCAAAATCTGTTTTTATGATTACCGCCATCTCGCAGAACGGAAGACTTGATACTGTCTCAGTGCTTTATATGAATTATAAGATGATAGAGGATGTGGTCATTGCTTCCGGTTTTCGTCCTACCCGGCAACAACTGTTCCGGCAGTACGTCAATATATTGGTTACTTCTCTGATGACTTTTGTTGCATCCGAAGTTTTTAAAGATATGGGTTCGGTTGCTCCCTTCGAATCATTGGCAGACCCATCCTCGGATGCTGCGTCCGATATAGACTTGTCCGATGCTGCTGTTGATGGAGCCGATGTAGATCCGGATGATATTGGTGATACCGTTTCGGGAGGTACCGGCTTTTTGAGTATTCTGTCCGGCATGAAAATTCCGGGTGTAGTCATAGGTTCGATATGTGATGGAATAGTGAATTCACTGATGACTTTGCGTATCGGTTATGTGACGCGCAACTATCTGGTAGATGGAATGAATTCATTAAATGGGATCAAGGCTAAAAGAAAGGCGAAACGTGCAGCCGTGAAGGAGGCACTGAAATCTTTGCCTAAAGTTGTCGTGGTAGGTACTTCTTTTGTGGGAAAGGGAGCGATGAATATTATTCTGAATATTATTGGCGGTAAGAAAGAGCCGACAACGGATAAAGTGAATAATAAGCCTGACTAGCCCAATGAATTTATCTTTTTCCCGGCTTGATTCGAACCACTTTGTAGAAATTACCGCGTTTGGTATGTACGGAAGGCACTTTATTCTTTTGCAGGATTCTTCCAAATTCTACAATACTGCAAACGGATACACGAATTTTGCTGTCGTGTTGCACTTGTTCCAGTATTTCGATGGCAAGAAGTTGTTCATATTCCTCTTCATCCTCTTTTGCCGCCCGAAAATATTCATGGAACAGCTGCTCGGCAACCGGCATAACCTGAAATTCCTGATTATTCTCAGTTATGATTTTTTCGTCTTCTGTATCGAACCAATACCGTTCTCCCCGGTATAAGTCATGTATGGCTTGTGTATAAAGTTGTTCATAATCGATAGGGGAGCAATCAATCGGTCCCGTCACATTGATGACAATATAGCGTCGGCTACCGGAAGTGTCAGTCAGCAAATCTTTATGATTGCTCGTTCCGATAAAGGAGGCGTAACGGCGCATCTCTTGAGTAGCCGTACCGTGTGGTCGCCGTACATTGACAATTGGTTTCTGGAGAATGTGCTTCAGGAATGCCTGTTGATTTACTTTGTTTTGATCAAATTCATCCATATTGATGAGCAAGAAACGGTTAAGGGCCAACTCGGCATCCCGTTTGTTGCTGAAGTCAATGCGGTCGGTATAGTAGGCCTGCAATTCGGGTGGAACCAGACTCCGGCAAAAAGTTGATTTTCTATATGCCTGCGGACCGACAAGTAGCGGGACAGTACAGTTTGCATATTTACGGTCTATCTGCCGCCAATGTGCCACCATATTCAGGAACCAGCGATAAAATAAATCCGGCCAGTGCGGATTGTCACAAGGTACCCGGGATGCCAGTTCACGTATCCGGTCGTGCCCATCCCAACGAATATCCAAACCGAAAAGAAAATCCTCGACCGGATTGAAAACCGGTACACGGTCCGAGTCCAGATAACGGATGACGTCCCTATCCCACAGATTGAGTCCTTCCAGTCTCGCATTCATGGCAATACTGTTTCGGACACGGCTGCTTAACGGGCGGAAACAGAAACAAAATGTGTTTCGTTCCCGATACTCCGTTACTGTCGTCATTGTATTGTATCGGAATTCGTATCGGCGCTGCATAAATTCTCCTGTTCGAAATTCCAGTTCCTGTTCTGCACTCAAAGGAGATTTCTTGCCGAAGCCTTTTGCTCCTGTATATACATTCTGTACGGTCTGGCGAACGAGGTACTCTTTTCTTTGGGTATAGAAATGAGCGATTGCCCAGCGGGCAGTTTCTTCTTCCGGTATGCCTGCCTGAAAGCAATTCTTGGCTACTTGAACCAGTAAAGGCTTTAAATCCTCATTAGAACGGGTATGTATGTCTGGCTGAAGTTCGCTTAAAGACCGATATGCTTTATTCAAAGCTGCTTCAAAGAGTGCAGATAGTGTATCGAAGCTGTCATATCCCGGTATCAGACGTTTGAATGGAGATGTTTCTGCTTGCACGGCTTCCTTGTAAGTCGTATCCGAGGGTATCTCCAGCGGCTGACGCATATAAATAATGGTGGAGTCGGGATTATAATAAAGTTCCGGATCATACGTCTGTCGGCAGAACTGTTCCAAAGTCGGATTTCTAAGTTCGATAGGATAGGAAAGCGCAGGCTGATAGAGGTTGAACGCTTTTCGATAAGCATGTGCCTGGAAAATTTCCGCTTCTTCCCGTTTTTGGGGGAGTGATTGGTCCGGTCGTGTGAACCGTATCCATATTTTTACGGAATATCCGCTGGAGCCCATAAAGGCGGCAAATGTTTGTGAAAGTTCTGCTGCTTCCTGCTTTACGCGGTTCACTTCCGCCCGGTTTGCCAGATGGTTCACTTCTATTTGTATGATTCCGTTGTATGCGGTCATCTGTATTCCATTGACTGTTTTTCGGAAAGTTGCTGCCGGGATGACTTTGGCTAATTTCTTAGCTTCATCCAGTTTGCAGTCCGGTGATGCGTAACGTATGCTTGTCCGTAGATTGGTGATTGGCTGGGCTTTTGTTTCGTGCTTCATCGCTTCCATTTGTAGATTTATATCTAACGTCCGCATGGTTATAGCCCCATCGTTATCTCGCATCAAAGTCAGTTTCATGATAAATTTGTTGTTGTTTATGTCGTTTTATAAAGAGTGGTAAAGGTATGATTTATTGTCTGCCTCTCCAAATATATTGGTTGTATTCTTTATTGAAATTCTATTGTGTACTACTTCTCGTGTCATCTATTAATAGATAAGTTCTATTCTTCCTATAGCAAAGTTCTTTTCTTCTAATAGGTAAGTTGTTTTTGTCTAACGATAATCTATAAACGCAACTTGCGTTTATAAAAACAAAAGCTTTGATTATAGAAACAAAGGTTGCATTTATAAAATCAAAGGTTGCGTTTATAGTTTGCTTTCGGTAAAGAAGAAGTTTGCTATTAGAGGAAAGGAAGTTTATATCTAGTACATCGGAATTTATCTATTAATGTTTTGAGGGATAAGTTATATAGGATTGGCTCAAAATGATGACATAAGCGGTGAAAGATGAAAGATGGGATGAGAGATGAAAAAGAGATCTTTCACCTGTTAAAAGTGCTATGGATAAATGGATTGATTGGTATTGGTGAAAGATGAAAGATAGAATATAAAAAATAGATATGAATAGCGTTCTTGGTTGTGAGATTAGGAGGGTAAAAAAAAGCTCAGATAAACATCTTTTTGGGTGTAATAATCCTGTTTTTTATCTGTTTAGGCATAATAGACGTTTTGTGTATTTTTTATGTTGTATCAGTTGTGTACATTTAGACATATATAGCGAAAATGAGTTTATATCTTTCGGATATTTAATAACCAACAATAGACTCTACTTTCTGAAGGAAGAAATATAAATCGAATAAATTATGGAAAGCATTAAAGATAATACCGAAGAACTTGAATATGGGGAGTTGCTCTTTTCTTCTATTTATACCCATTTAAAAAATAAAGGTGGGAATGTAGAAGAAGACTTGGCTTTTGCAAAATTGATTGTAGCCAATCATCCCGAAGCTATAAGCTATTTTATGGGTGATTATAGTATTCAGTTGTTGCGCTATGTTGTAAAAAACATACTTCATTTAAAAAGTAATTATGAATATGGTGAGCCCGCTAATGTTATAGCTGGTGATTATTATATTTTTATTGCTGCACCTTTTAATGAGTTAAAAGGTAGTATTCCTCAATGGCACAAAATAGATTTGTATAAAGGTGAAAATGATGCGAGGTTATATTCTTATGTAAGCTACATTACTAAAAATCATTTTATAAAAAATAAAAAGAAATACGAAGATAGAGAAAAAGATTCATTAGAACTACTCGAATTTATAGATTATGAGACTCTATTAGGGTATGATTATGCAGATGATGGCGTAGATGTAGATGCATCGGAAACATTACAAATGCTTCATAAAGCATTTCTTAGTTTGAAAGAAAGAGATCAAATAGTACTGCAATACTTGGTTATGGATAAAATGCATTGGTCAGAAGCATTTGATGAATTGAGAATTTATTTGGATCCTAAAGGACCAAATAATGAATGGATAAATTGGAGCTCTGAAGAAAAACAAAAGGCAATAGATAAATATTGGAACTCTAAGCAAAAGCAAGACGCAATGGCCGGATTAAAAAAGAGGGCGATTGCGTATATTACATCTCGATTAAAAAAATAAAAGAGCAGAAAATATGAAGAAATCAGAAACACCTTTCGAGGATATTTACAATTATCTCAATAATAATCTAACTCGGGACAAAATGAGAGAGGTTGAATGCTCAATTATAGATAATGGTGAATCAGAAGCTGTTTATCATGCAATGATGTTCGATTATCAACATAATAGAGACTATATTGAATCTCTTATTGGAACAGATGATGAGGAAAATTTGGATAAGACCTGCCAGAATATTGGGAATTTGACTCTAAAAGAGAAACAAGAAGAAACAAGTAATAAACTTAAAAGCAATTTAGTTATGGAAAACCTAGAAGGATTGAATCTTCCTAAAAACATGTCGATTGTGCAAGAGGCTATCAAAGAGTTGCAACCTGTTATTGAGGAAATGCTAATAGCCAATGAGCCGAATTGTATTGCTCATGCAAAAAAACTGCTTATGGAGCGTTATGCTATGGATGATGAAATAGCTCAAAATGTAGTGGATGATTTATTGTGGGGAATTAATCAATTTGATACACAATTTGATGTATTAAAAAATGATGATCAGTCAGCAATAAGGACTAATATCGAGAACTTATTAGAAAATAAATCAGAAGAAGAAAAGAAAAATCTGTTGATTAACTCTCTGACTGCGTTGGAAGCTTTGAAAGAGGAAGAAATAACAGATGAATATATTCGAAATAAGACTGAAGAGTATAGCGATAAGTCTATCGAGGAGCTGATGCTTGATTTTGAGCGTGCGATGACTGAAGAAAATAACTTTGATGCAATTGTGAATTCTATTGCGGAAAAGATGGAAATCCTTGACGAAGAACAATTGAATGATCTTCGTAAGCAGTTAACTTGTAATACACTAGATAATAAATTTTATACAGCATTGGCTTTGTATATAGCGCAGTGTGACGGAAAGATTGATTTGTCGATTGACGAAAAGGGAGTTGACGCAAAGACAATTGGAGCTGGTGCGGCAGCGGCAGTTGCAATGAACTATACGACTGCACAGTTTCAAAATAATGAAATTGATAGACCGACTTGGATGAAATGGATGAAAATCATTTTTGGCGGATTGTTTTTTGTATTAATGGTAATTGCCGTTGCTATGTTGGTAACATCAGTAAGTATTTTTGTTGTGTTATCGCTTATGTCAATGTTTGGGCAAGGTGTTATTGCTACTTTTGTCGCTCTTGGAATTACGTTTGTTGTTGGAAAGTATTTGGCTGATAAGGCTGTTGAATTTACTCTATGGCTGCTGGATGTAATAGAAGAACCTTATGACAAGGTCGTGTGTAAAATCGCTTCGTTTATAAATTTGATTATAAATAAAGTGAAGTCAGCAATTCAAAAAGAAGTAGTTACGGAATCTAGTATTAAAGAAGAACCCTCACAGAGGAGTGATGAAGAATCTAGAATAATAGAAGATGAGCAGAGAGGAAGGAATAGGGGCTTTCAAACAGAATCAGTATTCAACTAAAATATTTTCGTATTAACCTAGAGGAAAGGATTAGCTACAAATAGCACATCCTTTCCTTTTTATAAAAATGTAATATGGATCCCATTACAATAGGAGTTGGACTTACCATTCTAGTATCTGCATCAATGGCAATATTGATAAAACAATATAGAAGCAGTCTGAAGTCGGCTGATGCTGAAAAGGAGGAGCTTTTATTCATCTTGGGGCGTAGCCTGGCCGAAAAGGAAGAGCTTTTGGCTACTTTGGAACAAGCAGAGAGAGGTTATGTTGAAGAAGATTGTGATTATAATATGCGTCTGAAATGTCAAGAACTTCTCAAGTGCTTTTGTCCCAATGGCGTAAAAGAAAAGTTTGAAGAGTTCGAGACAGTAGAGAAGAGAAAGCTATTTGTGCAGGAACTGGTTGATAAAGTAAAACAAATAATGCAAGTTGAGATAACCCAAGTTGTAATTTGCGAGATGCCAATGGAGAACCGTGGAGGGTATGTTTATAATGATGAAAAGAATTGTATTCATAAGGCACTTTTTCTTAATGAACTTTATCTGATTGAAGATCCAGAGCGTGCTATTGAGACTGTGTTTCATGAATTAAAACACGGGGTACAAAATGAAGCGATATTTGAGAAAGATAAATGGGGATATTCTGCCCAACGTAAGGCACAATGGTTAAACTGCATGAATAATAATTATGTAAGAGGTAATTATAGTTTTGAGGCTTACTCATTACAGGCAATAGAAATAGATGCTAGACTTTTTGGAATAGCAGTAATCAATGATCACAAATAATTTACTGGAATTATGAAATACAAAGATGTTCAGAAACTTTTTACGCAAAAGTCCGTCCAAATTAAAGTGGCATTGCGAATTAGACAATGTAAGCCTTATATACGTAAAGCAATAAACGAATGGCTGGAAACTGCTATAGAGCCTAATTTGGAAGTTATTATTGCACCAAAGCATGCAAAAGGGAAAAGTATACGATTGTCTGCTCAATCTCTGATTCATGATTATGACATGAGACCATTGGATGCTCTTTTTTTTATTGATTGGGCCAATCGTACGGATAAAGATATACATGATGCGTTGACAGCTTTGGTTCATCGTTCTAGTTTTCATTCGATAAACATATCGGATGAGATGTGGAAGCGTATTGATCCGGAAGTATTGAAAGAATATGAGAAAATTGAAGAGGCGGAAAATGAAAAAAGTCTTTCTCAGGAAGAGCAATATACCGCTATATCTAATTGTAATATTTCTGAATATGAGTAAAATAGCTAATAGATATCTGCAAAGTCAGTTAGGACAGATGCAGGAAAAAATCAAATTGGCGAAGTTGGCAGGAAAACCAATTGTTTTTCTACAAACAGCAGAATTGAGTATTGTAAGGGAATTGTTAAATAATAGATCCATTTTTGCAAATATATATCCAAGTCGAATTTCAGATAATGTTTGTACTCAATCTTCAATCTTATACAAGCTGCCGGATTTTAAAAAAGAGGCTGATGGGATAAGTGTAAGTGTTATTGCTCAACCAACATTGTTTGTCATTTTTGTAGAAGATACAGAGTTTGAACAAAAACATGTGGAAAAAACGCAAGTAATAAATGAAAATCTATTTGCATTCGTTCAGCTCTATGAGAATGTATCTGTTAAAAGAGTCGAAGAGAAAGAAAATGCTTTAAAAGCTAGAAATAATATCCATCAATCGATGGTGCTTATTGTCTCTGCTAATGCTCCACAAATTCCAGCAAATATTGCGCTTTACTCGGAATATATAAAGTTGGAACCAATGCAGGATGGAGAGCTGAAAGAGGCCATTTCTTTATCAGTGCTGAGCCTTGATGCAAGGGTAGAACAAATACAGTCAATTGATGGTTTCACTTTCCTGAAGGATAAAGAGTATTTGGATGTATTGGCAAAAAACCTGAAGGGACTGTCAAAGACAAAAATTAAGCAGATATTTCTTCAGATTTACAATAACCTGGGAGGTGTTTATTTTGAGAATTATAAAGATAATGATGAGGAAGTATTAAAGAAAATTTTAAAAGTTATACGCACAGAAAAAGAGCAATTGATTGCGACTTCAACTATTTTAACTCTGGAAAAGGAGATAAGCGACAAAAAGGCAACAGGGCTTGGACGATTGGAAACTTATTTGAAGAATAAGAAGAGTATTGTTGCGAATGTAGATAGATACAAGCGAGAACGAAATATGGATCCGCCGAAAGGGGTGATAGTCTCGGGCATTCCTGGTAGTGGAAAATCATTGATGGCAAAATATACGGCGCATCTTCTGGATATTCCTCTGATAAGGATGGATATGGGTGATGTACAAAATAAGTATGTGGGTGAATCGGAAAGGCGTATGGTGGAAGCTCTGGATTTAGTCAATGCCATGTCACCCTGTGTTTTGTGGGTTGATGAAATTGAAAAGTCATTAGCCGGCAGCAGCGGAAATAGTAGCAGTGATGTGACAAAAAGATTGTTTGGTAAGTTTCTGACATGGATGCAGGAAAAAGAAAATAAGAATGTTTGTTGCTTTGTTTTCGCTACCGCTAATGACATTAGCTCTTTGCCGCCTGAATTATTCCGGAGTGGACGTTTCGATGCTAAATTCTATACATATATGCCATCGGTGGATGAATGTGGACGGATCTTTGAGTCTTTAATTGGAAAACAATGTAAGGACTATAGAGATATGCAAGAAAAGGGTAAAATTGAAGAGGCGCTTCAACGTGATTTGTTTGATATGAGAGAGAATGGTATTAATAAGAAGTTATTTGTTGACTATTTAAATAGTGATTTGTGTCTTAAAGGTTATATAGAAAATAATTCAGAGGTAAATCGTAGAAATAAGTTCTTTACAGGAGCTGATGTGGAGAATGTAATAAAAATAGCAAAAGAAATATACCTTGTGGCGGGAACTAGTATCGCTGGAAAATATGTTTATGGGACCGAAAAATTTAAAGAATTCCTGAAAGAAGCTATTAAGTCAATTAAGACATATGGTGAAACTGATTTAGAGAAGATTGCGACCTGTTATGCAGGGCTGGCGTCCAATAACTTCACTCCTGCATCTGAAGTTGACATTATGCCCTTTGAAGGCTATGATGAATACAGAGTGGTTGGTGAAGGTAGGCGCCATCAACTATATCAATATGAAAATGAGGAAAAAAACGAAGAAGAATATATTAGTAAATTAGAAGAGAAATATGATAAGTGTCTATATTGTATAATACGAAATATCTTAAATAGAGACGGTGATGATATCATAAATCAAAAGAAAAAGAAAGGATAAATATGAAGCTGAATGGTGTTATTATATTGAGAATTACTGATTTCAGAAGATTCTTTGATTTTGTGTCTTTTTGGGGGCAGAAAGAGAAATTTATTCAATTAGTTAAGCCATTAGGAAGAGTAGATCATTATTTCTTTGATACTGACAAAGAGAAGATCCTGGGCTCAGTAGTCTGCAAATGGATTGAAGGAAGGCCGGAACTTTGTGTTGCTGAAATTACTAATAATGCATTGGTTATTACTGTGGGGCTTGAAAAGGTTTCTTATCCTTTAAATAACAAATTAAAACAAGTGTATGATCTTTTGAAACAAAATAATGTCAAACCATTGCAAACTGTAGGATTGCTTGCTCTATATAAAATACTTGGGGCAGATAATGAGGATTCTGGTATTACCATTAGTGTTTCGGAATGTTTGCGTACATTAAATATAGGAGAGGTTGATTTTCAGGAATCTTATATTCCCTTGGTTGCTGATAAAGAGATCCCTTTCTGTAAAAAAGAGTATTTCCCTCTTGTAGCCAAAACAATTGTAAATAAGTCAGGTAAATCAATCAGGCTTATTCATGATGGGAAATCTGTAGAACTGAGACCTCAACAGTGTATTGTAGGGGTGTTTCATGAGAATGAATGTTATAAGCTGCTCCAACGAATAGGAAAAAATCAGCAAGATATTCTTGAACTGAGTTTTAATGATTCCAACAAAAATACAGATTTGATAATAACTAATGTCTTGACAGGTCAGCGAAATATTGAGAATGTTATTTCATTCTACATAGATGATTTGGGATATACGTATGTGAAATCAGATGGTGAATGCGTTGTGGATAAAAAAGCTCATTGGAATATATATTCAACATTAAGGAATTTACATTTTAGTGATAATGAATTTATTTTTTCACTAGGAGTTGAAAATACTATTACTCAAATACTCACCAATTTAAATGAATACTAACAATGAAAAGTAAACATTTGGCAGAACTTGAAAGAATGATTTCGCAGAACAAATCTGGAAAAGAGATTGAATCTCTTTGTCGTTCATTTATTAGCGATGAAGTGCTATGTGATAAGCCTGAGGACGAGAAATCGAAGGCTATATCAAATCTTATAGAACAGATACATATTCCGATTATAGAGAAAAAACAAGGGGCAACTGCTTTATCTCATAAACAAGAAGTGGGGCCTTCTCGATATTCGGATGTTGTAGGTACAATTGTTTGTGCAACTGTATATTATGGTTTGTATAAATTAACTGAATCGCATTTTTTTGGTGTTATTGGGGGGATTATAGGTGGAGTCTCTGCTTCAAAAATAATGAAAAAGATGGATACGGTTAAAGTGGAACAGAATAATAATGCTATTAATAGATATGTATATAAGAACATAACGGAAATAGAATCATCAGTTGACAAAATATCACAGTCTTTTAATAGACTTTTGGAAACGGAAATCTCTCCGAATTCTTATCTTATGGAAGAAAAGCCATATATTTCTGCACTGCGATGGCTTTATGATGATTTGCGAAAGACCAAAGATGCCGCTGATATAGAGGATTTAACTTTTATACTGAATAGGTGTGGTTACGGATTAGTGGAGTATTCGTTGGAGTATGGAGATATGTTCGATAAGTCATCTGCCAATATTTTAAATACACAAACAACTGTGAAAGCATTAATTAATACAAATACAAACGACTGCATTATTAAAGGTAAAGTGGTCTTTCCATTAGAAAAATAGCTATGAGATATATATTAGGAATTGATTTTGGGCATGGTGAGACTGCAGCTTCTTATATGGCTATACCTGAAAATGATCAAGATCAAGAAAAATTGAATAAGATAGGAAATAAGATAGAATCTGCTCAGATTTGCAAACACACAAGGTCGGATGGACGAAAAATTCCATCTGTCATAATGAGAAATAAATATGGTAATTATTCAATAAACCTTGAAAATGGGGCTTTAATTATTTCTTTTAAAGACCTCGTAGATCCTTCTATTGACGATACAACTTCGATAGATGATTTGATTGATGACGTTAAAAAACAAAAGATAATTAACCAAAGAGCGTTTAAAGCCTTTATTCGTGAAGTATATCAACGTATAGTTAACCACCATAATGACATCTTTGAGAAAGATGGTTCTAATATAGATTTGTTTATAGCATCCCCTACCAAATGGACTGATGAGGAAAAATCATTATATAGACAATTTGTTGTAGAAGCTACTGGACATGCGGTAAATTGGGTGATTAATGAAAGTGATGCTGCTTATTTTAACAAAAAAAGTGAAGGAGTTGTACTTGTTGTTGATTATGGTTCAAGTACAATTGATTACACCTTAATGGTTGATGGAGAAAAAAAAGATATAGATATACTTTCAAATAGTTTAGGTGCAAGTGCGATTGAAGATGGTTTATTTAACAGATATCGGCTTACGGAACAATATATTAAAAACAAAGAGGAGTTTCAAAAAAAAATGCATGAAACAGGTGATGAGCATATCGTGATTGAGTCCTTTTTAAAATATGGGATTAGAAAAGAAAAGGAAAACGCTTACTCAAATAGCCTGCTGGTTATTAGGGGAGGACTTTATACCGAAGATATCCGGCCATCTTCGAATAATAGTTTTCTTTTTAGATTTCCTGATTTCGAAACTTTGATAGATGACTATAAACAAGAAGTGAAAAATTCTTTCAGAGAACTAAAAAAGAAAATAGATAAAATAATTCCCAACCGTAGTATTGATAAGATAATTTTGAGTGGTGGGGCATCGATAATGCCATGGGTATCAGATAGCCTAAAAGAAGTGTTTGATATAGAATCACTCTCAGATAGTAATCCGTCTTATGTGGTAGCAGAGGGCATAGTGTCATATGCGTATGCTTTACAAAAATGCAAGGACGATGTGTTAAAGGTATTTGATAGTTGGTTGAAAAATAACGAAAGTGTTTTTCGTGCAGAAATAAATAGTGTAATTGAAGAACAGGTTAAAAGAGCATTGCAATTTGGGGTTGAAGTTGTTTTGGATGAATATATTGAAGATAATGTGAATACTTCTTATAGGTGCTTAGCAAATGCAATAGAGAAATATTTAATAAAGATAAAAGGACAAGAGAGTTTTAAAAAACAAATGTCAAATAATATCAGTAAGCTTCTAGTCAATTATATTAAGAATTTGACAAATGAAATCTTATCGAAATATTTTGATTTACAGGCTGACTGTAGTATAACGCTATGTAATCTACCAATAGTCGTTGATACAGAGAATATGGGTAGTTTTATAACAAGCTTGAAGACATGCGGGAAGATTGATAACTTCAGGAATAAAGAAGCAAGAATTTGGATAGTAGACAAATTGAAAAAGCATATACAGGCTGGTGGCACTTTTCCTGTTACCGGTTCATTAGAAAACCCGGAGAATGAATTTGAATCAATAATAGAGCAAGTCCGAGATAGTCTGAAATTGTGGGTCGAAAAAAATCAGCCTTTCTTTGTAGTTAAATAATTGTTGTAATATGAGATATATATTAGGCATTGATTTCGGACATTGTGAAACTACAGCTTCTTATATGGCTGTGCCTGAAAATGATCAAGAACAAGAAAAATTGAATTTGAAAGGAAATAATATAACTCCTGCTCAGATTCGCAAAAGCACAAGCCCGGATGGACGAAAAATACCTTCTGTAATAATGAAGGATATAAATGGAAATTTTGGAATAAATCAGGAAAATGGCATTATTACCTCTTTTTTAAAAGATCGTATAGATCCTTCTATTGACGATACAACTTCGATAGATGATTTGATTGATGACGTTAGAAAACAAAAGATAATTAACCAAAGAGCGTTTAAAGCCTTTATTCGTGAAGTATATCAACGTATAGTTAACCACCATAATGACATCTTTAAGAAAGATGGTTCTGATATAGATTTGTTTATAGCATCCCCTCCCCAATGGACTGATGAGGAAAAAGCACTCTATAAACAATTTGTTGCAGAAGCTACCGGACATGTAGTCAATCAGGTGATTAACGAGAGTGATGCTGTTTGCTCTACTATAAAAGGTAAAGGAGTTGCTCTTGTCGTTGATTATGGTTCGAATACAATTGATTACACCTTAATGGTTGATGAAAAAAAAATAGATATGTTTTCAATTCGTTTGGGGGCAAGTGCGATTGAGGATGAATTATTTAACAGATATCGGTTTACAGAACAATATATTAAAAACAAAGAGGAGATTCAAAAAAAGTTGCATGAAACAGGTAATGAGTATAGAGTGATTGAGTTCCTTTTAAAATATGAGATTAGAAAAGAAAAGGAAAACGCTTATTCAAATAGCCTGTCGGTTATTAGGGGAGGACTTTATACTGAAGATATCCTGCCATTTTCGAATAATAGTTTTCTTTTTAGATTTCTTGATTTCGAAACTTTGATAGATGACTATAAACAAGAAGTGAAAAATTCTTTCAGAGAACTAAAAAAGAAAATAGATGGAATAATTCCCAACCGTAGTATTGATAGGATAATTTTGACAGGTGGAGCATCGATAATGCCATGGGTATCAAATAGCCTAGAGGAGGTATTTAATATAAAACCACTCTTGGATAGTCATCCGTCCTATCGAGTAGCAGATGGAATAGTATCATATGCGTATGCTTTACGAAAATGTAAGGAAGATGAGATAGCTGGTCGAAACAAAACAGCCTTTTTTGTATTTTAATAATAGTGATAATATGAGATATATATTAGGAATTGATTTTGGACATGGTGAAACTGCCGCTGCTTATATGGCTGTATCTGAAAATGATCAAGAGCAAGAAGTGCATAGGATAAAACCTGCTCAGATTCGCAAATCTACAAAAGCGGATGGACGAAAAATACCTTCTGCAATAATGAAGGATAGAAACGGTGATTTTGGAATAAATTTGAAAAATGGGACTATCATCATTTCCTTTAAAGAGAAAATAGATGCTTTTACAGGTGGAGATGTTCGAAAAAAGGCTTTCGGAGCTTTTATTAAAGAAGTATATGATCGAATAATTAAACATCATGAAAGCGAGTTCATGAAGGACGGCTCCAAGGTTGATTTGTATATTGCATCTCCAACAAAATGGGATGAGAATACCCAAAAAGCGTATAAACGCTTTGTTGAAGAATTGTTGGGGCGTAAAGTCGGGTGGTTGATAAACGAGAGTGATGCCGCATTTTTTATAAAAAAGTCAGATGCCACGAATGGCGTGGTTCTGGTCGTTGACTTTGGATCAAGTACTATCGACTATACTTTAGTTGTTAATAATAAAAAAGTGGATATTGACTCTATTTCCAATACATACGGGGCCAGGGGAATTGAGCAAATTCTTTTTGAAAAATATCGTAATACAGAAGAGTATCAGAAAAATAAAGATTTTGCTAATATAGAATTGAAACGAACAGGAAATGAGCATATTGATATTGATTCGTTTTTAATGTTTGAGATAAGAAAAGCTAAAGAATTGGCTTATACAGAAGAAACAAAGGTAATTAAAGGCTCGTTGAATTTAAAAGATATAGCTCCAGAATGTAATGAAGTTAAGTTTGAATTTAGATTTTCTGATTTTGAGCAGCTGATTTGTGAATACAAGAATTTGGTTATTTCTGACTTCCGAGAACTTAAGACAAAAATAGATGCAAAATTAGCGAAACGTACAATTAATAAGATAATACTCAGTGGTGGTGCGTCAATAATGCCATGGGTTGCTGAAACTTTACAAACTATTTTTGGTAGTGAAGTGCATATTTGTCAGGATGATTCTCCGTCTTATGTTGTGGCGGAAGGTATTGTTCGATATGCGGCTTCACAGGAAGAATGCCGTAAGAATATTCGAAGCTACCTTGACGGACAAGACTATCTCTCAATATATAGTGAGTGTGATACTATTGCAACACGAGAATGCATTACAGAAATGCTTCCACCATTATTGTCGGAATACTGCAATGCTTCCATAGATTTTACAGGTACTGATTTGTTGAAAATACTTTCTGGCTTTTTTCATGATTTAACGAGTAATAAAGAGTATGTTGAAAAGTTTAAAAAAACATTTAATGAGCGATTAAGTACTAAAGTAAATTACATCGTGAAAGAAACGATGAAAAATATATTTGGTTATGAGCTAAAAAGCGATGTATTGATTATTTTTTTTGAACCCCCTATAATTTCTTTTGGTTCGGAGGATATGATGAAAACTATTAAAAGTTGGATCGAACATTATGCAGATACTTTTTTCAGATTTTCCTGGGATAGACCTCGTTCGAAAAATATGCGTAAGCGTTTGGTTGACGGTTGTTTACATGCTTCTTGTAATATGGAGTTGTATTATAATGAAGAGCTTTCTACCATGTTGAGTGAGGAAATTAAACAAGAGGTTATGGAGGCCGCTTTGTTGGTCTTTAATGAAAAACAGTTGTTTAGAACTGTTTAGTTTAATAAGATTAATGATGAAATGTTAGATAAAGATATTTGTAGAATCGAATAATATGAATTAAATCAAAGAGGAGATTTTATTATGGATGAAAAAACAAAAAATAACGATCAAATGAAGGATATGTTTTTAAAAATAATGCATGACCTGTTTTCAAAGAAGAAAGGTTATGAAGAAGATAAGATTTTTTTCAGTAATGAAGAGAATCTTTATGATGCAGAAGGTGAGCCTACCCTCGCTTATAAAAATAAAATAAAGGAATATGAGGAATTTATTAGAAATTGTAATTTAAATGCACAGATTAAAGAAATCGTGAATGAGGATGAAAACGGTAATAAAATGATTGATGCTGCTTTTAAATTGATAGATGAGCGGAAACATGCTCTTGATAAATTGAAAGCGGACAGAAAAAGAGAAGGTACTTATTTTTCGATTTTCAGTTGGCTTGAAAAAGAGTTTGAAGAGCAAGGAGCCAGTAAAGAGGAGGTTGAATCTGTGATAAAAGCTATTGAAGAATTCATAGATAAAGAAAACCTAGATTTGTTGGATGACGATGTGCTTCAGGAAGTACTTCAGAGAGCTTTTGATGACTTTGCCAATGAAGAGAAACAGAAAGGAGGTATACTATGAATGTAGTGGGAAAAATATTGCTAAACGAAGGACTTAAACCTTTGTCTTCGATATTGAAAATAGGCGGACTTCCTGATATACCCAACATGCTTATTAATATTGATCTAGAGGTCAGAATGTTTTTGGACTCAGAATTGGGGTCGCCTATAGAACAGGTCGTTGAGAAAGCTTGGACGGCCTCTTGTTGCAAAGCTGTTAAAAGTTGTTTGCCGACCAGTTTTAAATGGGTGAACGATGTGGCTGAAAGGATAGGAGTGTTCATAGCACGCTCAGGAATGAATTTAGCAGATATGACAAAGCTTAATTATCAGTATGGAAAAGGGATGATTACTTTGGATAAATATTCAACAGAATTTGCTGACAGAACCTTGGCGATAGCAAAGTCTGTTGTTACTGTATCATATCGAAATTTGAGACATCTTGCTGATCATGGCGTATATATAACGACAAAAGTTATATCGCAATCACTTGAAGTACCTCAGGAAGCTGCAGAACAGATAGCATCGACTGTTTCCAAGGGAATAAACTTTCTTTTGATTTGTGCCAAGAAACCAATAATGAAGCTTATAGAAAGCGAGGGAGCAAAAACGGTAGTGGCGGCATGCGTTAAAACTGTATGTAAAGGTGTTGATGTAATAAAAGAAGAGGCTCCAAAGGTCGTGAATAAAATTGCAACGGTAGTTCATAAATCGGTTGAGCAAGTAAAATCAATTGCTCAAAGTGTAGTTAGTGGAACCAAAGTAGCTATTAAAAAGACAGAAGCCATCTTTGCTCGTTTGTTCTCGTAAAAAAAATAATATGTCAGCTATAACAGAGTTTAGAGAATATTTAAAATCACAGGTTGATTATCGTCAGCCAGTGATTGCTATTGAGGCGATAGATTATAGTATTATAGAGTCTGAGTTATCCCAACTAGGGTTAGAATACCATATCTGGAATCCAGCATGGGGATATAGGTGCTGTTACAATTTAACGTTAGAAAAGGCGGAACATGATGCCACGCCCTTGGATAAGTTGCGTATACTGATAAAAGAATCTATTAAAAGTCGTCTACCATTTATAATCGTAATAGAGGATATATCATCTTTACTTGACAAGAATAATAACAGTAATTCTGCATATTTAGCTTTTTTTTCTTTGCTAAAAAATTTTGTGCTTATGTATAGGAAGTGTGCACCGAATAAGCGTAATATGATTATTCTGGTTGATTCATTTTTCAATTTTCCTCCGGACGCTGCAAAGTTATTCTGTAAGATTCCTTTTCCTTTACCCGATGCGGAAGACATAAAAGTGGAAATAGAAGATTATAAAGCAAGATTTAATGACCGATTCTTTAAAAGTTCTATGTTGCAGGCTCAGTTGATTGCTTCTTTGCAAGGAATGAGACTGTTTGAAATTAGAGAATTGTTTGAATCAGCATCTTTTGCTACTAACAATAGAATAGATTCTGGAAAAATTAAAAGTTTCGCTAAGCAAAAAGAACAGATCGTAGCAAGTTCGGGATTGCTAGAAATCATAGATGCTAAAATCGGTGGAAGTCAATATCTCGGAGAGGAAGAGCTTTTGGCGTACTTGAAAAGTCAATTGATCGGAATGGAAGAGCTTTTGGCGTACTTGAAAATGAAGAAAGCTGTAATGACGGATGTAGAGTTTTGCAAGGCACATAATTTGCCACCTTGCAAAGGATTCCTGTTGGTCGGTTCACCCGGTTGCGGTAAAACGATGGCTGCTAAAATGACTGCATGTTTTTTACAATTACCTTTAATACGGTTTGATATGGGGAGGTTGATGGGAATGTATGTAGGACAAAGCGAACGAAATTTGGCTGATGCTTTATCTGTAGTAGAAGCAGCTCAACCGTGTGTGTTATGGATTGATGAAATTGAAAAAGCTTTTGCGGGTAGTGGTAATATTGGTGGATCAGATATTACAGTGCGTCGAATGGTAGGCTCCTTTCTCACGTGGATGCAAGAACGCGAGGGAAATATTTTTATTGCTGCAACAGCGAATAATATCGAAAGTTTACCACCTGAATTACTGAGGAAAGGACGATTGGATGAAATTTTTTATCTTACTTATCCTGATTCGGTAGAAAGGAAAAAGCTTTTTGAATTGTCCTTGCAGAAATATTGTTGCACAGGAAAAGATATGGAAAAACAGATTTTGGAATTTTCATTGGATAAGAATTCTGAATTCTTGAGTGGAGCTGAAATTGATGCGTGTGTGAAAGAGTCGTGCGAGAAAATGCTGCAATCTGATAAATCTATAACTCAATTGATAGGGGACTATCTTAAAGAACACCCTCTTTCTAACGAGGAAAAAAATAGGAGAAAGGCAAATAGAGATAAACTGAGAAAAGCATTGGAGTATCGTCCGGTATCGGAGAGTGAAATAAATTGTCGAAACTAGAAATTATATAATTATGGATATAACAGAAATTTTAGATTGGTCATCACTTGTAGACTTTTATAATCGCGCTCTCTTGAATAGAGGGTGGTTCCTTGATAATATCAGTGATTTCATTTTGTGGCTTAGAAATCATGAAAAGCAAGAAGTAGCGAATCATTTGAAACAAATGGCTGATAATAAAGACTGGAGTGAGGCTCTTGAAGACGCCATGTGGAAATATATCAAAAATATAATTGAGAAAGGTGAGGCTGATAGCAAGCTTGATATGTCAAAACCAGCTGAGAGAACAATAGAAGAGCGGTTAACCACCTTAGAGGAGGTATTGTCTAATCATATAAATTTGACAGAGGTAGGTACTATTCAGTTTAGTGAGAACAAGGAAATGCCTGACGGCTGGATGCTTTGTGACGGTAGGCAATTGAGTAAACTTGGCTTTATTGACCTTTATGGAAAATTGGGTAATCGTTTTGGTGGTAACTGCAGTGCTTATTTTTCTCTTCCGAAACTTCCTTGCGGTTACATATACACAGGTATTTCTTCTGTTCAGAAAAGTAATGATGTGAGAATTTATGCGGTAAACGGTGTCAGCTTTAGAATGATTCATGTTGAAGGGGGAAGTTTTATGATGGGTAGTAACAGTGATATATACAATAATGCAAAGCCTATTCATGAAGTAACCCTTTCCTCTTATTATATAGGTGAAGTCCAGGTGACTCAATCCTTGTGGGAGGCTGTTGTTGAAACAAACCCCTCTCAGTTTAAAGGTGAAAATTTGCCAGTAGAGTGTGTGAGCTGGAATGAGTGCAAAGATTTCTTGACCAAGTTGTCTTCATTGACAGGTTTATATTTCCGTTTACCTACTGAGTCTGAATGGGAATATGCTGCAAGAGGGGGAAATCGTAGTTGTGGATATAAGTATGCCGGTAGTGATGATATTACCGAGGTGGCTTGGCACGACTACAATAGTAACAACAAGACTCATGCAGTGAGATCTAAGCGTGCTAATGAATTGGGTTTGTTTGATATGAACGGTAATGTATGGGAATGGTGTGGAGATTGGTATGGGGTTTATCCTTCATCTTCTCAAACAGATCCTACAGGACCTAATAGTGGATCCTGTCGAGTTCGTCGTGGCGGTAGTTGGTTCAATGATGCGTCTAGCTGTTTTGTTATGTCTCGCTTTAATAGCAATCCCGATTTGAAATCTGATATCTTAGGGCTTCGCTTGGTTCTTATTTTGTAGTTGGTAGTATCTCTTTCATTTATAAACTAAAAAGAGGATGCAGTGGTGTAGCGATAGAGGTGATAAGAATGAGTCCTTGTCTGAAAGAGTGTAGCAACTATGTAACTTTATAGAATATTTTAATAGCCATTGTATGGCTTAGTTTTACTTTAGCAATGCGAATAAGTATGTTAGAAATCTCGGATTGGTCATCACTCATAGACTTTTATGATCGTGGTCTCTTGAATAAAGAGTGGTTCCTTGATAATATCAGCGATAGCGATTCCAGTTTCATTTTGTGGCTTAGAAATCATGAAAAGCAAGAAGTTGCGAATTATTTGAAGCAAATGGCTGATAAAGAAAAGTGGAATGAGGCTCATGAAGACGCTATGTGGAAATATATCAAGGATATAATTGAGAAAGGTGAGGCTACTAATAATAATATTTCAGAAATAGCAGAACGAACAATAGAAGAACGGTTAGCTATCCTAGAAAAGACATTGATCAATTATATAAATTTGACAGAGATTGGAACTATTCAGTTCAGTGGAAACGAGGAAGTTCCTGCTGGCTGGATGCTTTGTGATGGCAGACGCTTGGAGATTCTTACCTTTGTTGACCTTTACGGGAAACTGGGTAACCGCTTTGGTGGTGACGGCAAAACTTATTTTTTTCTTCCGAAACTTTCTTGTGGTTACATTTACACCGGTGTTTCTTCTGTTCAGGAAAAAAAAGCTGATGTAAGAAGTTTTATGGTAAACGGGGTTAGCTTTAGAATGATTCATGTTGAAGGAGGAAGTTTTATGATGGGTAGTGACAGTGATATAGGTAGTGATGAAAAACCTATTCATGAAGTTACCCTTTCTTCTTTTTATATAGGTGAATTTCAGGTAACTCAGTCCTTGTGGGAGGCTGTTATCGAAACAAACCCCTCTCAGTTTAAAGGTGAAAATTTGCCAGTAGAGTGTGTGAGCTGGAGTGAATGCCAAAATTTCTTAACCAAGTTATCTTCATTGATAGGTTTAACCTTTCGTCTTCCCACCGAATCTGAATGGGAATATGCTGCTAGAGGTGGAAACCATAGTTGTGGGTATGAGTATTCCGGCAGTAATGATATTGATGAGGTGGCTTGGTACGGTGGTAACAGTAACGGCAAGACTCATAATGTAGGTTCTAAGCGTTCTAATGAACTAGGCTTGTTTGACATGAGTGGTAATGTATGGGAATGGTGCGATGATTGGTATGGGGCTTATCCTTCCTCTCCTCAAACAAACCCTAAGGGACTTAGTAGTGGGACAGCTCGAGTTTTTCGTGGTGGTAGCTGGAATTATGCCACTTTAAATAGTTTTCGTTTGATGTATCGTAATTACGGTTCTGACGTAAAATATGCTTATTTGGGATTTCGTGTGGTTCTCATTCCGTAGTTTACCGATGGCTTATGGATGAAAGACGGAGAAGAAAGATAGGTTTTCAGAAGATAAATAGTAATAGCACAGAGAGGTTTATTATGATAGTATGCACTAAAGGTAATATCTGTAGTTATGTGAGTGAAAAACTAATACATGATAACAATACTATAATGTAGTTTTTTATTGAGTAGACATTTTGTATGTTATTTATACCTGTATATGATTAAAGATAGAATATTATGTCTTATAAAAGAAAAAGGTCTTACAAAGAGAGACTTTTGTGAAAAAATAGGTATTAGTCCATCTGTGTTTAGTGGGAATGCAATGGTGAGACCTTTGAACTCTAATATTTTGGAGAAAGTATTGGAATTCTTTCCTAGAGTAAATGCAAAATGGGTAATAACTGGCGAAGGAAGGATGATGGATGATAATCCTTTAGTTATTGATTTTGGAGCAGCTACACTAGATTTGACTTATTATAATAATATACGAATTTGGAAAAATATTATAGCAAATGATCCTAATCCCATAAAGAATTATGGAGTTCTTCCCTATAGCATGATTTCTATAGGGAAGGATTCTTATATATTTGGAGGTTGTACAGATGCAATTCGTGTATATGGGAATTATATGGAACCTAAGTTTCCTGGTGGATCTTATGTTGTTTTACGGAATATATCAATTGTAGATATAATTCTTTCTAAACCGTACTGTGTTGTTGCTGAAGATGATTTGTGTCTACTGTGTTATGTCGGGGAGGTAACTAATGACATATTATTGTGTCAATTTGAAGGTTCGGAGTATTCTCCAATAATAATAGAAAAAAAGATTGTAAAGAAAATATTTGAGGTGATAGGTGTTTTTATGGAATTATGATAATGAAATAGTAACCTGCTAAGTGTTAGCCATATAAAAAATAGCCTTATAAAAGGCTATTTTTTATATGATCGATGTTTTGAGGTCAACGAATATTCTAAGTCTTTAATAGGCAAAATAAGGACGCGAAAATATAGAAATCTCCATGATTTTTTATCAGTATAATCAAATAGTAAAATTGAAAAATTATGGGATTTTTTTAAGTCTACTCAATTATTTTATTTGCCCCCGCTATATTTGCGTACTTGAGATATTCACAAATAAATTTTATGTCAAAGAAAGACTTTTTTCTCATCTCTACTGCAAGAATATTGTAGGACTGTCCTCTATATAAAAAAAACATAATAAAAGGTAGCTGTAGCACTATTAATAGAACACTTATTGTAAACGAAAAAGTTATGATACCAGAGAATGACTTATTATTAAAATGTCCTTATTGTAAGGTTGAAATGACACTAATGTCTCTTATCTCGGGAAACTCCGGTGGAAGCGTGAAATGGTCTGATGGGTTTATTGTTATGCCAATGTACCCCCAAAAATCAAAAGTACAGCAAAGTGGTGAGTGTAAGCACTACTTTGGGCTGAATAAACAAAGTATTTGTGAGTATCTGGATACAATGAAGGAACTTCCTTTTGTACTAACTTTATCTCAATGGTATGTTGGTCTATTATATGCAGAAATTCTTGATAGTTGGGAGGATGAAATAGGGGCTGCTTCTACAAGAAAAATCTCGAATGTTTATAGACTTCGAAATGCTAGTAGAGGAGTAAGTGTATTTATTTAAAAAAGAAATGAATATGGAAGATAAATATGTTACTGATATAGCAAAAAATCAAAATAATATCTTTATGTCCACTACAATGACGGGCAATCTGCAGTTGCTTCGTTTGGAGCATATCGGTTATTTCCGATATAACTCAAGACATAGACAATGGGAAGCAGTTTTATGCAATCAGCATTCTTTGATGTTGAAACGGAGTACAAATTCTCAAAAGATTTTGAGCTATCATCCTTATTTGATTCAGATTAGTCAATCTTATATTGTAAATGTCAGTTATTTGGTTTTGATAAAAGATAATAAGTGTGTGTTGCTTCCCCCTTTTGATGAAGCCGAGATTTTGCAGATAAGTGCTCCTTTTCTGAAGAAATTGAAGGAAAAATATCCGAGTATTTAAAATGTAATGTAAATAGTAATGAATGAAGTAGTGTACGAAGTATGGGGTGAGGATACCTTTGCTCGGGAAGAATACCTGGTAGGTGTATATGATACTCAGGAAGAGGCAAACAAGATTTTGAGAGAGAGTGAGCAATCTGCGCTGCAAACATGCGAAGAGTTGAGGGACACTTATTGGGTTTGTGAATTAACTCCTGAACGGAAGCAGGAAAGAGAGGAACGAGATGCTAGACGAGAGGAACGTCGTAGAAAGAGGAGTGACTTTAATTATATACACCTTTGTGAGATTGTGTCCCGGCTGAATAAAAGGCTTTTAGATACTGTGGCGCGGGATAAAAGGGGGCTTATAGCCGATAAGGAAATAAAGTTGACCGAGAAGAATGAAGAAACTAATGATTGTTATAGTTCTCTTTCGCTACAATATATACGAGGAGTGAAAAGCAAGGACGGTTGCTTAGTATATATTGAAATCGAATTCAAAGATGAAGGCAAGGTCTCTTCAAGTAGTTTTGTTGGTAGCCCTGATCGAATCAGAAGACAATTTTCTTATAAAAAGGGTGAGAAATTTGTGACGGAAATAGTAGACAGAATGATTGTGGAGTTTTTCCGTTAGTAGTTAAATGTTTAATCAATAAATATTTTAGTTATGGATACAAATAGTACTTTTTGTGATTTGAATCAATTGTTTGAGAATATAAAGAGTATAAGTAAAACTGTTGGTCGTGAATCCATACGACCAGCGCTATGCCTTTACTATGTGTTGAAAAGTCCAGATACTCCTTCTTCGGATAAAATAATGATTATCTCGGCTCTTTCTTATCTGATTCTTCCGGTTAGCTTGATATCAGCAAAGCGTTTTTCTGTTTTAGGCTGGATAGATGAGATTGCAGCAATAATGCTTGCTTATAATAAGGTGAAGAAACATATAACTCCTGAAATAGAGTCGGAAGTTGAAAGTACTTTGGAAAAATGGTTTCCAAAAGCAAAATGCGAGATGATGTCATAAGTGTGTTTCTAATTAATAAATTGCGATATGAAAACTATTATAACACGTCAATCTTGTAACAAGGATATTGAGATTCTTGGACATGTATATCATGGTATTCAAGACATAAAAAATCAATGCCAAAGAGATAGTGGAGCATTAGTTATTTTACAAAACAGTGAGTTGTTTCCTTGTTTTGATATTGATGATTATGCTACTGAAACACGCTTCTTCAGAAACTTTCTATTCTGTAAGTCTAATGAAGAGGCTGCTAGAAAAGGGGATATTTTCCGCAAAAGAGAGATTAGGGGCGTGAATTATTGTTTGATCGGAGAGGATATGCCTGAGGAAATGCTACCGATGGTATATTATGAGGATGGGGCGAAAGAGGTGATTATTGCCAGGAAAGGATAGTATTCGATTAAAAAAGAAATTAATATAATAACAGAGAAAGGAAAAATAAACATGAAAACTGTGGAGGAATTAATAATAGTAAAGTCTTTACGCTTACATATACAGGAATTTTTGGATCATGCAGAAGCCAAGTATACATCTGACGAAGAACATAATCTGTTTTCTTTCAACATGGAAAATAATGGAATGGGACTCAATGTCTATATCATTTATAATGAGGAAGGTGCATGGATGCGTTGCCATATGTCATTACCGGTGAGGGTACCTCAGGAGAAGAGGGAAGCTGTATTATGGAAAATCAATAATTTCAACTATGATAATCCCGGAGTTTGTATGAGTATGGATGCGAATGATGGTGAAGTAGTGGCTGTAATGCTTGTAAATACTGACGATGGAGCTATAAATGACAAGATTATAAATGCCATGATATTCTCTTGCTATAATGTTTTGGATGCTTGTATTCCGGACATAATGTGCATTGTTTATCAACGCCCTGAGAACATTCTATTACAGGTGGCAAATAAGAATATTATAGCTGGTGAAGTGAACTAAGATGGCAATTTGATTAGAAAGTTGAAATAAAGACAAAATGAAAAAGATAACTTTTGGAAAAGCTTTGGGGGCAATTGCTGTATTGTGCCTGCTTTGGGTTAGCATAATGTTGACTATTGGTTTTTGTGAACATTATGAGAGTGATGAGCAATTGGCTGATATATACAGCAGTGAGTGTCGTTCTTTTATCAGTAACGAGCAATATAGCATACGTAATATGACTACCGGAAAAACGACTATTGACGGCATTGACTGGCTATTTGCGGCGGATGCATATACAGACTCATTAGTTGTTTATTCCAAGAGCTTCAAACGGGGATATTTTGACCGTTATACGGGAGCGAATGTGATACCGGCACAATATACACATGCCTGGATATTCTCCGAAGGATTGGCAGCTGTAGTACTGAATAATAAGGTTGGATTTATTAATCGTCAGGGAAAAACGATGATTGATTTCCTGTTTCCTTATGCTAAAGACAATAAGAAACAGATTGGACTTGTGTTTCACGGCGGATATAGCAGTATGTATGATGCAACCGGGAAGTGTGGCATAATCAATAAAAAAGGAGAGTGGGTATTGAAACCATCTTATGAGTATATACAGAATCCACAATATGGAAAAAGAATATTCAATGATGGAAAAATGTATGGAGTATTGGATGATTCCTTGCAAGTACTTCTTCCCGCAGAATATAGAAGTATTGAACTATTGGATGATTATTTGGTAGCAGACAGGCCGGATGGAGTTCAGTTGCAGATGGCCTATGACGGGAAGATACTAAATAGGAATGTATATCACGATGTATCCTCGTTAGATTACGATACAATGGAAAGGACAAAGGATGGAGAAGGAACAATCATGAAACCTACAGGTATCTATAAATATGGCAGCTACAATCTTTACGGATTGATGGATGAGAAAGGGGAACCTCTTACTGCACCTATTTATCATAACATTACTGTACTTAGCAAAGATTTATTCCTGTGTGCTTTGAAGGACATGTATTCAAGGGTAATTGTTGACAGAAAAGGACAAGTCGTTCAATATGAGGATTAATTCATAAATTTTATCCAAAAGAAGAAAAAAGAACAAAATAAACAAGAATCAAAGTTACATCCTATCCATAAAAATACTATATTTATTGCAGCTAGAGAGCACTTTAAGTAATGCTTAAGAAGGAAAACGAAAAGTAGTATATATGCTATATATTTTCTATTATTAATTACTTAAACACATTTTTTATGGAAGCCAAAAAATCAAAAAAGGCTGCAATTGAGAATCAAAGAGGTTCTTGGTTGTTGATGGGTTTGGTTGTTGCGCTTGCTTTCATGTTCGTATCGTTCGAATGGACACAGCATGATGTAAGAGTTGCGGCAGTATCATCTGATGATGAATCCATCTTTGTAACGGAGCTCGTTCCAATCACATTCCCTGAAGAGAAACTGGAACCGCCCCCTCCACCGGAAACTAAAGTAACAGAATTGTTCGAAATAGTAGATGATACCGAAGAGGTGACGGATAATGTTTCAGTAGTACCAGACAATGTGAATGAACCTTACAAGGTTGTTTGGGTACCGCCAGTAGTGGAAACTAAAGAAGTTGAGGAAGATGTTATTCACGTAAGTGTAGAAATCATGCCTGAATTTCCTGGTGGTTCAGCTGAATTGCTGAAATATTTGAGTACTCATATCAAATATCCGACAATGTCTCAAGAGATGGGCTCACAAGGACGTGTAATTGTTCAGTTTGTTGTAGACAAGGACGGGTCGATTACTAGTCCGACAGTTGTACGAGGGGTAGATGCTTACCTGGATAAAGAAGCTATCCGTGTGATAAGTGGAATGCCAAAGTGGAAGCCCGGAGTGCAGAACGGTAAGAAAGTTCGAGTAAAATATACTGTGCCTGTAGTATTCAGACTACAGTAGTTACTTGAAATAAATGATTAAAAGGGTCGGTCCACCGCGGGAGCCGGCCCTTTTTTCAATAAAATAATATATCTTTGCGTCACGAACAAAAAACGAAAGATTGGTTTATGAATCCTCTGCATTACCTAAAAAGACCTTTTATCAGGCTTTCCCGTTTCCGCTACCGTTGTGGATATGGTGTGCACTCTCCTTTTGCTTTCAGCCTGATAACAGACGTGATTTACGAAAAAATGCCTTATTATGCTTATACCCAGTTGAAGGCGGAACAGAAAAAGAGAATCATGGCTCAGGGATGGGATAGGGGAATGCAGAGAGTAAATCGTCTGTTGTTCCGTCTGGTGAACAAGGTACAACCGGCTACTATCATAGAAGTAGGTCCTCTTTCTGTAACTTCCTTATATTTACAGTCAGCCAAGCCGTCGGCAGAATATCTTTTTGCTTCCGACTTGTCGGAACTCTTTTTGGATACTGATACTCCGGTTGACTTTTTGTATCTGAATGACTATCGGAATCCGGCTTTGTTGAAAGAAGTATTCGAGGTCTGTGCCCGTCGGACTACTTCGAAAAGTTTGTTTGTCGTTCATGGCATCAACTATTCAAAGACAATGAAAGCACTCTGGAAACAATTGCAAAATGAGAAGCGGGTAGGGATCACTTTTGACTTGTATGATGTAGGTCTGCTTTTTTTTGATACAACAAAGATAAAACAGCATTATATCGTCAACTTCTGAGAAGCCTCATACGTTAATCTTATATATAGTAATAATGAAAAATAGACGTTTATGAAAAAGAGCCTTGTATATACAAAGACTGGGGATAAAGGAACCACCAGCCTCGTTGGCGGAAGCCGCGTGCCGAAGACCCATATCCGTTTGGAAGCTTATGGGACAATCGATGAATTGAACTCGCATTTAGGATGGTTGCATACTTATTTGTTGGATGAATCGGATCGGGATTTTATATTGGGCATACAGCACAAGTTGTTTGCTATCGGTTCGCATCTGGCAACCGATCAGGAAAAAACTCAATTGAGGCCAGCCAGTATTATTACTTTAGAAGATATAGAACGCATTGAACAGGAAATTGATAAGCTGGATGAGCAACTTCCGGAACTCTGTGCCTTTATTATTCCGGGAGGAAGCCACGGGGCAGCTGTTTGCCATGTTTGCCGTACTATCTGCCGGAGGGCTGAACGGCGTATCCTGACCTTATCCGAAACTTGTACAATATCTCCGGAAGTATTAGCTTTTGTCAACAGATTATCAGATTATTTGTTTGTTTTATCCCGAAAAATTAATTTTGATGAACAAAATAGTGAAATATTCTGGGATAATAGTTGGAAATGATAGATTTTATTATACTTTTGCCGGAAAATAAAAAATAAGAAAATTAGTATTCACTTTTAATACTCAAGATTATGTATTGGACATTGGAATTAGCATCAAAACTGGAAGATGCTCCCTGGCCGGCAACCAAGGACGAATTGATTGATTATGCTATGCGTTCGGGTGCTCCTCTTGAAGTTATAGAGAATCTGCAAGAGATGGAAGATGAGGGCGAAATCTATGAGAGTATCGAAGATATCTGGCCGGATTATCCTAGTAAAGAAGATTTCTTTTTCAATGAGGAAGAGTATTGATTTAGAAAAAGAAACCGAACATATAAAAATACCCGATAGCTGTTCAAAAGCTGTCGGGTATTTTTTATTTTGTGATGAGCTTAAAAGACCGGCATCTGCCAGATGAAGCCTACAGAAATCCGGTTGGTACTGTAGTTTTCTTGTCCCAGCACTTTGGCACGCGAGGTGAAGTCGTAAGAACGTCCTACATAGGTTACGAAGAAATGCAGGTTTGTTTCCATCGGATAAAATTCGATACCTGCGAGATATCCCCAGGAAGTACGGTAGTTTCCTTTTTCTATTCCTTCGGAGGTTTTGGTTACAGAAGCCGTTTCATACATTCCTTTTACGAATGCATTCCATTTCGGGAGGAAACGGTAGTTACATTTGGCTACTACTGATAAATAGCCTGTGTCAAACGCATTATGTCCGCCCGGACGACCGACGATGTTTGTGATAATCCCTTTGCGGTCAATATCCTCTTTTGAGTACATAAAATCAATGAAAGCATTCCATTTTCCCAGATTCAATTCATTTCCTACGGCATAGTAATACATATTGTGGTCTTTGGCCTCGTTCATGACAGAAGCGGACCAGCGGGTTTTAAATACATTATTAAAATTGCCAACCCAGTTTAAGGTGTAGACCAATGGCATTTTTCCGGATTTCAAATCGGGAAGATTGCCTTCCGCATCCTCTGTGATGCCATAAGTGTTGTCGAAGGAACTGTTGCGGCTGTTCAATATCTGTAGATTAAGTTGCTGATCCGGAGTCATATTATAACCGACATTCAGACCGGTCAGGAAGTTACTCATATAATCAATCATATCGCTGTATTGATAGACATCAATCGGATTCAGATCGAACTCAAAGCCGCCATAGTTGGCACTTTGCTTACCGGCAAACAGATTGAACTTATCATTGAGTTTGATGCCGATACCTGCCCAGTCGATGGAGGTCGGGAGGTTGTCTATCATGTTGTTTCCGTCGTTCGAACGGTTGAGGCGCTGGCGATAGCGGTAAGAAAGCCAGTTGTTGATATTTCCCTTTGCTTCGATGCGTAGTTGATGCATATTGAAGTCGCCTTCCTGAAATCCGTTCTGGAAATGAGCGTCGAAGCTTCCCTGCATATTCAGGTATAAGTTAAACTTATCCGTTTTCTTTTTTACATCTGTCAGTTCCTCAAAAAGGGGAGTATTGGGGGAGAATTTATCTTTCTTCTCCGTCGTTTGGGCATATATAGCCTGTATGCTACCCGCGAGGAGTAGCATAAGCATTAGTTTTTTCATAAGTCGGTCCGGTTTTTAGTATTCGTTAAAGTATTCCTGAATTTGTTTCCAGTCCGTGGTTTTGGTCAGTGCAAGCATTAACAGTACACGTGATTTTTGTGGATTCAGTTCCTGGGAAGCAACAAACTGATACTTGGCGTCATCTACTTCAGCATCGAGCGTGGTAGGACCTGTCGGTACACGGGAAGAGCGAACAACTACAATTCCTTTTCTGCGGGCGTCTATCAATGACGGGAATATATTTTTGTGGATATTGCCGTTTCCGACTCCTGCATGGATGATTCCTTTGTATCCATTGTTAAGGAATGGAGTCATTATATCAGCTTCGATATTAGAATAGCTGTATACGATACCGACCTTCGGTAATGAAGTAAGGCGTGTTACATCGAATACCGATTGTGTGGTATGTTTCTTCAGAGTGATCTGGTTATAAAATACTTTTCCGTTCAGCACATATCCCAATGCACCGGAGTTAGGAGCCTGGAAAGTTTGTACATCGACTGTGTTCATTTTAACAACGCTTTCTGCACCCAGAATCAGACCATTCATGGCAACCAATACTCCTTTGTCTTTCGATTCTTTGGCGGCGGCAGTAACTACGGCATTATAAAGATTCAGCGGCCCATCAGCACTTAATGCTGTGGATGGACGCATGGCACCTACCAATACAACCGGTTTGTCACTTTTAACGGTCAGATTCAGAAAATAAGCAGTTTCTTCCATTGTATCCGTTCCGTGAGTGATCACGATTCCGTCGATATCCGGTCGTTTCAATAACTCATTAATTTTCTTGGCGAGTGTCAGCCAGACTTCGTCATTCATGTCCTGTGAACCGATTCTTACAATCTGTTCGCCGGTTACGTTGGCGATATCTTTAATTTCGGGGACTGCATCAAGCAATGCGCCGATAGCGACTTGCCCTGCCGTATAGCTGGTACCTGTAGCCGAGCTTCCCGTGCCGGCAATGGTTCCTCCGGTGGCAAGAATATGGATATTCGGTTTTGCGGCAAATGCCATTGTTGCGGACAATAGTAGTGTGACTACTACCAGACCTAATTTCTTGAATTGTTTCATAACTGAAATGAGTTTAGGTTAATAATATATTAGAATATTTGTATAAAAAGCAGCCCTAAAGCAATAGCGACTACAGTAGATACCAGTCCGGGCAGCATAAACGAATGATTCAACACATATTTGCCGATTTTTGTTGTCCCGGTGCGGTCGAAATTAATGGCTGCTACTACAGTCGGGTAGTTCGGGATAAAGAAATATCCGTTGACTGCCGGGAATAAAGCAATCAGCATATACGGAGAAATTCCTAATGCAATGCCCAACGGCATCAATGCCCGTACGGTGGCTGCCTGACTGTATAACAGGATAGACATGACGAACAGTGCGATACCGAACAGCCATGGCATCTGGCGTACAACACCTTCGATAGAAAGAGTCAGTTGTGCCATATTGCCCTGAAGGAATGTGTCGCCCATCCAGGCAATACCGAAGATGGCGATAACAGCCTGCATTCCGGCGGGGAATACAGAACCTTGCGTGGCCTTGATACCATCCGTCTTGGTGACAATCAGGATGATGGCTGCCGCAGACAGCATGACGATTTCGATAATGGAAGACATGCCTAGTGTGACGATTTCGCCATCAATCAGGAAACTGGGGCGCATGCCTTCAAAAGACCCGAAAAGAACAATAAAGGCAGTCGCCAATATAAAGATGAGTACGGAAAGCATGGCAGAACGTTTGTTCCTGACATCTTTGATCTCTATCTTCTTATCATTGAAAAGACCGTCTTTCAGGCGTTTCTGATATTCAGGGTCTTCTATCAGTTCTTTGCCGACTTTCATGGAAAATAAAGCACCTACCAACACCCCTATGATCGTGGCAGGAATGGTTATTTTAAGTATATCGAACAAAGTGATGTCAAAGCCGGCCAATAATCCGAGTAAAGCTACCGTAGCAGCAGAAATGGGACTGGCTGTAATAGCTTGTTGTGAGGCGATCACTGCAATGCCGAGCGGACGTTCCGGACGAATCTTAGTTTCGGTGGCTACCTCTGCAATGACAGGCAATACGGAGTAAGCTACATGTCCGGTTCCGGCTATGAAGGTGAACAGGTAAGTTACCAGCGGACTGAGCAGTGTGACGTGTGAAGGATTTTTGCGCAGCAAATGTTCTGCTAGTTTCACCATATAGTCGAGCCCTCCGGCAGCCTGCATACAGGAGGCAGCGGAAATGACGGCGGCAATCATCAACATAACGTCGATAGGAGGTGCGGTGGGTTGTAAACCAAAAACGAACGTAAGTATTCCCAATCCTACTCCTCCCATGACACCGAGTCCGATGCCCCCAAGGCGTGCACCAATAATGATAGCTGTCAGAACAAATGCTAGTTGTAATATCATCGCTTGTTGTTTTAAGTTTCAAACAAAGATAAAAGATTTATCTTCGTTTTTTCTCTGTTTCTAAGATAAACAACAAAAAAGTTATTGAATAGTTTTTGCATATTTATTAAAACAATAACATCTTTCGCTGGTTATTATATCAACTAACGAATGTGTTATTGTTATAAAACAACCGATATGAAACAAGAATTATCAAAAAAAACTCGAACAGAGAGCGACTTGATAGGTAGTCGTGAAGTGCCCGAAAGTGCATTGTACGGAGTACAGACACTCCGTGGTATTGAAAACTTTCGTATCAGCAAGTTTCATTTGAATGAGTACCCTTTGTTTATTCAGGCATTGGCTATCACAAAAATGGGGGCTGCTATTGCCAACCGTGAATTGGATTTGCTGACGAAGGAACAAATGGATGCTATCCTCAAAGCCTGTAAAGAAATACTGGAAGGAAAGTATCACGACCAGTTTCCGGTGGACATGATTCAGGGCGGAGCCGGAACTACTACCAACATGAATGCTAATGAAGTGATTGCCAATCGTGCGCTGGAACTGATGGGACATCAACGCGGAGAGTATCAATACTGCTCGCCTAATGACCATGTGAACCGTTCGCAGTCTACCAATGATGCTTATCCTACAGCCATTCATATTGGTCTGTACTATACACATCTTAAATTAGTGAAGCATTTTGAAACTTTGATTCAGTCTTTCCGTAAGAAAGGGGAGGAATTTGCGAATATAATTAAGATGGGGCGTACTCAACTGGAAGATGCCGTACCGATGACGCTCGGCCAAACCTTTAACGGATTTGCCAGCATTCTGGAACATGAAGTGAAGAATCTCGATTTTGCCGCACAGGATTTTCTGACGGTCAACATGGGGGCAACAGCCATCGGAACCGGAATTACCGCAGAACCGGGATATGCGGAGAAATGTATTGCTGCTCTGGGTAAGATAACAGGACTGGATATCAAACTGGCGGATGACCTGATCGGAGCTACTTCGGATACTTCCTGCATGGTGGGATATTCGTCGGCAATGAAACGCGTAGCTGTTAAAATGAATAAGATATGTAATGATTTGAGGTTACTGGCCTCCGGTCCCCGTTGCGGGTTGGGAGAGATTAATCTGCCTGCCATGCAGCCGGGATCTTCCATTATGCCGGGAAAAGTAAACCCTGTTATTCCCGAAGTGATGAATCAGATCTCTTATAAGGTAATAGGAAATGATCTTTGTGTGACTATGAGCGGAGAAGCTGCACAGATGGAACTGAATGCAATGGAACCGGTGATGGCACAATGCTGTTTCGAATCTGCGGATTTGTTGATGAACGGTTTTGATACGCTACGTACTTTGTGTATCGATGGTATCACTGCCAATGAGGAGAAATGCCGTCGGGATGTACATAATAGTATAGGTGTAGTGACTGCACTGAATCCTGTCATTGGCTACAAACATTCTACCAAGATAGCCAAAGAAGCATTGGAGACCGGTAAGGGAGTGTATGAACTCGTATTGGAACATAATATTCTCTCTAAAGAGGATCTGGATACAATCTTAAAACCGGAGAATATGATTAAGCCGGTGAAACTGGATATTCATCCGAATCATTGATTGATATGAATAAAATGAGAGGTCAGTTCGAATCTACGGGCTGACCTCTGTGTTTTGTACCACTTGTGGAGTGGTGTATTGTCTATATGGTATTTGTATCAACCTTGTTAACAAGAACTGACCGTTATAGCTCAACTGTTTGACGGAAGCTTTGCCCGAAGCGGTTGGTCGCTGTAATTTCGATTTTCTTCACCTTGTCCGATGATGGACGTACACGGAAAAGATGCAGCGTATGGTAACCTGTTCCTTTTCCTTTCTTCATAGTGATGAAATCCTGATCCTCATCATCAAAAGCTTCCAGTACTCCTTTCTTTTCTATTCCGTCTTCGTAGTATTGGACAGTCCAGGCAGGATCATAATCCCATATATTGACTACCAGATACTCCGGCTGTGATTGAAACTCTCCCGGCTTGTATACTCGAAATTGATAGTCCAGCGGGCGTCCGGTTGCTTTATATTGCCAGGAAATGTCATCTCCTTGTACATTAACCTGTAAATAGCCGTTTGGTGCTCCGCAACGGTTCACATGGCCTGCCCACCACGCGCCGCAGGCTGCACCTATATTATGCTCATAAATATCAGGAGTAATAATCCGGTTTTCGTAGAAATGGGTATGTCCGGAAAAAATATGCACCTTATAGCCTTTCAGTATCTCAAAGAGCTGGGCAGCGTTGCGGGCATTACCTCCGCCCTTGTGAGAACGATTAGCGACAGGAGCATGCACGTTCAGTAACACCAGTGAACCGGGTTGGACATAACTGAGATCCTTTTTCAACCATTCAAGCTGTGCCGGAGTGAAGTTCTCTTCATATTTCTTTTGTCCGTGATAATCGATATCCTTCATTGAAATGATATGTACTTTTCCTACATTGAAAGAGTAGTCTGTAGGACCGAAGTTGTCGCCAAACGCATATTCACCCCATTCGTCCGGGTTTTGTGAATTGCTCAGTGCGGCATATTTCAAGTCAAAATCATGATTTCCGATGGTGTGGTACATTGTCAGGTTCAGTCCGGAGATTGCATCTTTGTAAGGTGCGAATAATTGCATCGCATCCCATACGATATCTCCCAGCATCATACCGTATACTTCTTTTTCATTGAGTGTACGTAAGGTCGCTTCCAGATCGGGTACGGTTTCCATACGAAAGCGGTCCAGTTGTTTCTGGTTTTTTACTTGTGGGTCGGAGATGGCTATGAAAGTAAAGTTGTCATCCGGAGCCGTCCTTTTCTCTAATTCGAAATCATGTCGGTTTGTCTTTTTTGATTGATCCAGTCGGGCATAGTATCCGGTAGGAAGTGCATTTTTAACTGTGGGTTGATAATCTGCCGGTACCGACACATACACAAACTTGGATTGGTTGAAGTCGGATGGAAGATAATAATATCCTTTTTCATCCGTTTGAGTGAAGTGAACTCCGTCGGTCACTACTACCCCGGAAATCGGACTTTTACGGGTATCGGTTACGATACCTTTTACTGTCATTCCTTTTTTGGAAGGAATGTTGGCTGCATAGCTGCAAGCTATCGAGATAGATAACATTAGCAGGCAGGAAGATAAACATCTGACTTGTTTCATCTGTTCTTTTAATATGTTGTTTAATTTAATTAGATATGCAAAGAGAAAGGATTGAGATGAAGTGCAAATGACAATGAGATTACATCTTTGTATCTTCTCTTCTTTTTGTTGAAAACGAAGTTATTTAACTCTTCGCGGGAACAATTGCCAATTCATCCGGTAAAATGGTTATTGATAGTCTCCCGGAAAGGTGCGACCTTTGCAGATGTCAATGAAATACTGACATTAATAAGATAATTTCTAATTAAAGATATATAGATATGAAAGCATTTGATGTTATTATTATTGGTTTCGGCAAAGGTGGGAAGACTCTTGCGGCTGAATTTGCAAAGCGCGGACAGAAAGTTGCTGTTATAGAACGTTCTGATAAGATGTATGGTGGTACGTGTATCAATATTGGCTGTATTCCGACTAAAACATTGGTGCATCAGGCGAAAATCGCTTCCGGTATGGTGGGAGCCACTTTTGAAGAAAAAAGTGAGTTTTACCGTAATGCTGTTGCTGTGAAAGATTCTGTGGCGGGTATACTGAGAAACAAGAACTACCATAACCTGGCGGATCATCCGAATGTGACGGTTTATACAGGTATGGGCTCTTTTCTTTCTGCAGATACCGTTGCTGTTCGTACCGCTACGGAAGAGATAGTATTGACATCCAAACAAATCATAATCAATACAGGTGCGGAAACTGTGATTCCGTCTATTGAAGGAGTTGTGGATAATCCTTTTGTATATACCAGTACTTCAATCATGGAACTGACCGCTCTTCCACGTCATCTCGTCATTGTCGGCGGTGGTTATATCGGGCTGGAATTTGCGTCTATGTACGCCTCTTTCGGCTCTCAGGTAACGGTACTGGAGAGCTATCCCGAACTGATAGCCCGTGAAGACCGCGACATTGCCGCAAGTGTAAAAGAAACGTTGGAGAAAAAAGGGATTGTTTTCAGGATGAACGCGAAGGTGCAGTCTGTGAAGCATACATCAGAAAAAGCAATGGTTGCTTTCACTGATTCGCAAACAGATGAGGCGTTTGAACTTGAAGCCGATGCTGTGTTGTTGGCTACAGGGCGCAGGCCTAACACGAAAGAGCTTCATCTGGAAGCTGCCGGAGTGGAAGTGGATACACGTGGAGCTATCATTGTAGATGAATATTTGAAAACTACAAATCCCCGGATACGCGCGGTGGGTGATGTGAAAGGTGGTTTGCAGTTTACTTATATTTCATTGGATGACTATCGGATTATCCGGGAAGATTTATTCGGAAAGGCGGAACGAAAAACAAGTGATCGTGATCCGGTCAGTTATTCCGTATTTATTGATCCGCCTTTGGCTCGTATTGGTTTGAATGAGGAGGAGGCCCGTAAGCAGAATCTCGATATTATCGTAAAGAAGTTACCTGTTATGGCGATACCGAGAGCCAAGACTCTGGGAGAAACAGACGGTTTGTTGAAAGCTGTCATTGATAAGAATACAGGAAAGATATTGGGTTGTATGCTGTTTGCACCTGACTCCAGCGAAGTTATCAATATCGTCGCCCTCGCCATGAAGACAGGACAGGATTATACCTTCCTGCGCGACTTCATTTTTACTCATCCCAGTATGAGTGAGGCATTAAATGATTTGTTTTCGTAAGAGTATAAACCGTTTGCCCCAGTCGTACCACTAAGTGCATCTCACTGGTACGACTGGGTATACTTGTTCTTATATAAACTTCCCCCTCCCCCCTCATCCGGCCTTGATGAAGCATTGAGGTTAGATATTTGCATCCTCTCATCTTCTCTCTGTTTTTTAAAGTACTCGTAAAAAAATGAAATAAATAAAGGAAACAAATTGATGATGTTTGTTTTTTTGTATATTCGTGAAAAGTGGTAAACACACAAAGCAAAACTCAAAGAATACAAATTAAAAACAGCGATTATGAAAAACAGGACTTTTGAAGATTTTGATTTTACGGACTTTTGGGATGATGACGAATATGCAAAGAATGGATATATTGGTGAATTCCCTACGGAAGAGATGATAGAAGAAGTAGAACGCGAACTGGGATATAAACTGCCCGAGTCCTATATCTGGTTGATGAAACAGCATAACGGTGGGATACCTTTCAATGTCTGTTTTCCTTGTGATGAACCGACTAGTTGGGCGGACGATCATGTGGCTATTACCGGCATTATGGGAATGGACAAGGATAAGATGTATTCTCTTTGCGGACAACTCGGAAGTCGTTTCATGATTGAAGAATGGGGGTATCCGGATATTGGAGTGGCTATTTGTGACTGTCCTTCTGCCGGGCATGATATGATTTTCCTTGATTATCGGGAGTGTGGTCCGCGGGGAGAACCGAAAGTCGTTCATGTCGATCAGGAGAATGATTATTATATCACTTTGCTGGCCGATAACTTTGAAGATTTTATTCGTGGACTTGTCAACGAAGAAGTGTTTGATACGTTGGAAGAAGATGAAAGGAAAGAGTTGGAAAAAGTTCGTACCGCAGCTTTCTCGCCACTTCTGTCTGATTTATGCTCGAAGTGTGATAATCCCGTCGATACGGAACGATGGATTCGTAAAATATCGGAAGAAATCGTAACTGATAAAGGATTCTTTGCACTTCATGCCGATACACGCTCTTATATGCTTTACGACATTCAATTATGGCTTTATACCAATGTCTATCCCGATACTACGGAAGAAGATTATTTATCTGCCTATAAAAAAATAATAGCCTTGGACGGTGAATTTAGTACGGGAGGATATGCTCCGGATTTTGTTACTGACTGGCTGACGCGACGCAAGGAGAGCGGTATTATTACTTGCAATAATGGCATTGTTTCAATGACGATGGGAGCAAAGGAAACCTTGCTGGCTGATCGGGATAAGATGTGATCCTTGATTGGTAAATATAAAGGTACAGGGGCAGGATTGGAACAACAACGTCTCTGAAACGAACAAAGAGCAATAATTTGTGTTTATTTATTATAAATATATATCTTTGTCCCGAATTATAAACACGTAAATTTATGAAAAAGATTTTTGGTGCTTTAATGATTGCCGTATGTATCGGTATGGCAATGCCTGCCCAGGCACAATTGCATTTTGGTGTAAAGGGTGGTTTGAACTTGTCTAAAGCAAGCTTTTCAGATGTGAAGGCAAACTTTAAAAAGGATAATTTTACAGGCTTCTTTATCGGTCCGATGGCGGAGTTTAATATTCCGGTGGTAGGACTGGGAGTAGATGCGTCTTTGCTTTTTGCTCAGAGGGGTATAAAGATCTCTGACGGGGGCGAAGAAGCTACTGTTAAGCAGAACGGTCTTGATATTCCGGTCAATTTGAAATATAATATTGGTTTAGGAAGCCTGTTAGGTCTTTATGTGGCTGCCGGTCCTGATTTTTATTTCGACTTTGAAAAGACATCAAAGGTTGATAAGAAGAAAGCGGAAGTAGGCATTAATGTAGGTGCAGGTGTGAAGTTGCTGAATCATTTACAGGTAGGTGCCAACTATAACATTCCGTTGGGTAAGACTGCTAGTTTTGAGGATGTTGAAGGTTCATACAAGACCAAGACTTGGCAAGTATCCGTTGCTTATATTTTCTAAGCAATCTGTTACTTTATATACTATCAAGAAAAGAGCTTCTGATCTAAGGAAGCTCTTTTTTTGTTCCGGGATTTTGTGCAAAGTGTCAGTCGGTGAATCTGAATTTATTTTCTCTGATTCTTGTTCTCAGGCAATTTTTCTTTTCAGTGTTCTTCTTTCCTCTTTTAAATCCCCATTTTTTTATTGTACTTTTGTGCTTGCAATGAAAAAGTATGTAGATGTCATATTACCATTACCGCTTCCGAAATATTTCACCTATTCTCTGCCGGATGAATGTGCGGAAGAGGTCGAGATCGGTTGCCGTGTGATAGTTCCTTTCGGACGGAAGAAGTTTTATACAGCTATCGTTCGTAATGTTCATTATTGTGCTCCGACGGAGTATGAGGTGAAGGAAATATCTGCATTGCTGGATGCTTCTCCTATTTTGTTGCCCACTCAGTTTAAATTTTGGGAGTGGCTGGCGGATTATTATCTCTGTACGCAAGGAGATGTTTATAAAGCGGCACTTCCTTCTGGCTTGAAGTTGGAGAGTGAAACGATCGTGGAATATAATCCTGACTTTGAAGCGGATGCACCATTGTCAGAAAGAGAGCAGCGTATTCTTGATTTGCTTTCGGTAGACTCCCAGCAGTGTGTCACTAAACTGGAGAAGGAGAGTGGTATGAAAAATATCCTTACCGTCATTAAATCTCTGCTGGATAAAGAAGCCATCTTTGTGAAAGAAGAATTGCGTCGTACTTACAAGCCAAAAACAGAGGCAAGGGTACGATTAGCCGGCTCTGCTGATGAAAAGAGGCTTCATATCTTGTTTGATATCCTGTCCCGTGCTCCGAAGCAGTTGGCGTTGCTGATGAAATATGTAGAGTGTTCAGGAATATTAGGAAGAGAAACGCCAAAAGAAGTTTCGAAAAAAGAACTTTTACAGCGTGCGGGTGTATCTCCTTCTATTCTGAATGGTCTGGTGGAAAAAAAGATATTTGAGATTTACTTTCATGAAGTCGGTCGGTTGAATCAGCAAGTGAAAGATGTGGTTGAGTTGAATGCCTTGAACGAGTTTCAGCAGCGGGCACATGATGAGATCATACAATCCTTTCAGGAGAAAAATGTCTGTCTGCTTCATGGAGTTACATCAAGTGGTAAAACAGAAGTATATATTCATCTGATAGAAGAAACGATCCGTCAGGGAAAACAAGTGTTGTATCTCTTGCCTGAGATAGCATTGACAACTCAAATCACAGAACGTTTGCAACGGGTATTTGGTTCTCGCCTGGGGATTTATCATTCCAAGTTTCCGGATGCCGAGCGAGTAGAGATTTGGCGCAAACAACTGGGAGAGAAAGGATATGATATTATTCTGGGGGTCCGTTCTTCCGTATTTTTGCCTTTCCGTGATCTGGGATTGGTCATTGTGGACGAGGAGCATGAGAATACATATAAGCAACAAGATCCGGCTCCCCGTTATCATGCACGTAATGCAGCTATCGTACTGGCTGCCATGTATGGAGCTAAAACACTTCTCGGAACTGCCACTCCCTCTATAGAAACATGGCAGAACGCTATCAGTGGAAAATATGGATTTGTACAGCTGAAAGAACGATATAAAGAGATTCAGTTACCGGAAATAATTCCGGTAGATATCAAAGAACTTCATCGCAAGAGGCGGATGGTAGGACAGTTCTCACCGCTGCTGATACAATACATGAAAGAGGCACTGGAGCAGAAAGAACAAGTCATTCTCTTTCAAAATCGCCGCGGATTTGCACCGATGGTAGAATGTCGTACTTGCGGCTGGGTGCCGAAATGTAAGAACTGCGATGTGAGCCTGACTTATCATAAGGGAATCAACCAACTGACATGCCATTATTGCGGCTATACCTATCAATTGCCGAAATCCTGCCCCGCCTGCGAAGGTACAGAACTGGTCAATCGTGGTTTTGGAACGGAAAAGATTGAAGATGACATCAAGGTTCTTTTCCCGGAAGCGGCTGTGGCCCGCATGGATTTGGATACTACCCGTACCCGTGCTGCCTATGAAAAGATTATCGCCGATTTTGAACAAGGGAAAACAGATATACTGATTGGTACGCAGATGGTGTCGAAAGGGTTGGACTTTGACCATGTAAGTATAGTAGGTATTCTGAATGCCGACACCATGTTGAACTATCCGGATTTCCGTTCTTACGAACGTGCTTTTCAGCTGATGGCACAAGTGGCGGGACGAGCCGGGCGTAAGAATAAACGCGGGCGGGTAGTGCTGCAAACGAAGAGTATTGAACATCCTATTATCCACCAGGTTATCGGCAATAATTATGAAGAAATGGTGGATGGTCAGCTCGCAGAGCGGCAAATGTTCCACTATCCTCCCTACTATCGGTTGGTATATGTTTATTTGAAGAACCATAATGAATCACTGCTGGATCAGATGGCAGCGGTCATGGCAGATAAGCTAAGAATGGTGTTCGGCAACCGGGTATTGGGACCGGACAAACCTCCCGTAGCCCGTATCCAGACCTTATTCATAAAAAAGATAGTGCTGAAGATCGAACAGAATGCTCCGATGGGACGTGCACGCGAATTGCTGCAACGTATTCAGAAAGAGATGCTGGAAGATGAACGCTATAAGTCTCTGATCGTCTATTATGATGTAGATCCGATGTAGCCCTCCATATAGATCTCACTAATTTTCTCTTATAATAACCTTTATAAATTAATTAACCATGAAACGACTTACGATTTATTGCTTAACATGTCTTATTGGTGTGAGTCCTCTTTTTGCTCAACAAGGAGTGACTCAGTGTGGAACCCCTACGGGGCAACCGAAATTTCCAATAGAGACTTACGAGGAACTGCCTGACCCTACGCCCCCCTCTGACAAAGAATGGGCAGCAGTGACTACCACCCAGGTTTCCTGGGGAACTACCGATGTCCGGTATGCGAAACACAAACTCCCCCAGTTGAAGAAACAGCAAATTGCAGTCTTGAAAGGCTGGCGCGGCGAACGTGTAAATGCGCAGGCTGTCGTATGGACAGGTGCTGAAGTGAAAGACTTGAACTTCAGTTTTACTGATTTTAAAGATAAAAAAGGAAATTCTCTTTCGAACGAAGCATTCAAGGGCGGTTTCATCCGTTATGTGATGACTGATGAATTGAATAAGGACGGCAGAGGTGCATGTGGGCACCGAAAGGCTGTGGATTTTGATTCACTGCTGGTAGCCGATCCGATTGACACGAACCTGAAATCACTGGCTCTTCCTTCACGTACGGTTCAGCCTGTCTGGGTGCAATGCTGGATTCCTCAATTCGCTGCTCCCGGAACTTATAAGGGAGCATTACTGGTAAAAGATGGTTCCCGTCTGTTGCAGCAGCTCAATCTTGAAATAGTAGTTTCTTCCCGTGAACTTCCTGCACCGTCCGAATGGGCTTATCATCTGGATTTGTGGCAGAGCCCGTTTGCTGTTGCCCGTTATTATCAGGTTCCCTTGTGGAGTCAGGAACATCTGGACGCTATGCGCCCATTGATGAAAATGCTGGCGGATGCCGGACAGAAGATTATTACAGCTACCTTGACACATAAACCCTGGAACGGTCAGACAGAAGATTATTTTGACACGATGGTCACTTGGATGAAACGTGCTGACGGTACTTGGGCTTTTGACTATACCGTTTTCGACCGTTGGGTAGAATTTATGATGAGTGTCGGTATTGACAAACAGATCAACTGCTACTCTATGGTTCCCTGGGAATTATCTTTCCAGTATTTTGACCAGGCTACGAATTCATTGCAATTTGTGAAGACAGCACCGGGGGAACCTGCTTATGAAGAGATGTGGGTTGCCATGCTTGCTTCCTTCTCCAGGCATTTGAAAGAGAAAGGCTGGTTTGATATTTGTACGATTGCGATGGATGAGCGTCCGATGGAGGTGATGCAGAAAACATTGAAGGTGATTCGTAAAGCAGATCCTGAATTTAAAGTATCACTGGCTGGTAACTATCATGCTGAGATAGAGCCTGATTTATATGACTATTGCATAACTATCGGTCAGAACTTCCCGGAAGAGGTGCGCCTCCGTCGTTTGGCTGAGAATAAGCGCACTACTTACTATACTTGTTGTACGGAAGCACATCCTAATACATTCACCTTTTCCGATCCGGCTGAGGCTGCCTGGATGAGTTACTATTGCTCTAAGAAACATCTGGACGGCTATCTGCGCTGGGCATACAATAGCTGGCCTTTGGAACCATTGCTTGATTCACGTTTCCGTACCTGGGCGGCTGGAGATACTTATCTGGTATATCCGGGAGCTCGTAGCTGTATCCGTTTCGAACGTTTGATCGAAGGTATTCAGGCACACGAAAAAATAACGATTCTCCGTCAGGAATTTGAGAAAAAAGGAAATAGAGCCGGACTAAAGAAAATAGAGAAAATGTTAGCTCCGTTCAGACTGGGGGCCATGCCGGAAATACCGGCAGCTGTTACCGTGAACCGGGCGAATCAGATACTGAATTCATTTTGATATAGCAGAGACGAATTAATTCTGCCAATTATTAAAAGTAAATGATGAAGAAAATACTGTTTGTCTGTTTAGGAAATATCTGCCGTAGTTCTACGGCAGAAGGGGTAATGCTTCACCTGATCAAAGAAGCCGGACTGGAAAAAGAGTTTGTGATAGATTCCGCGGGAATCCTGTCATATCATCAGGGTGAATTGCCGGATAGCCGGATGCGTGCCCATGCTGCCCGTCGTGGTTATCAACTGGTTCATCGCTCCCGTCCGGTACGAACGGAGGATTTTTATAATTTTGATTTGATTATTGGCATGGACGACCGTAACATAGACGATCTGAAAGAGAAAGCTCCTTCTATGGAAGAATGGAAAAAGATTCACCGTATGACGGAGTATTGTACCCGTATTCCTGCCGATCATGTCCCCGACCCCTACTATGGAGGGGCCGAAGGATTTGAGTATGTGCTGGATGTGCTCGAAGATGCCTGTGCCGGTCTGCTTACTTCTTTAGCTCAGGATAGCTGATCCGGGTGTGGTAAGCAATCTTCAGCTTTTCTTTGAATACTGCCTTAATCGTCGCAATGTCCTTGAAAGTAATAGGGCATTCTTTGAAGTAACCTTCTGCAACTTGGGAGTCAATGATTTTGTCGACCAAGTTGCTTATACTTTCTTCGGTATACTCCGGTAAGCTGCGTGAAGCGGCTTCAACGGCATCCGCCATCATCAGAATAGCTGTCTCTTTTGAGAAAGGATTGGGACCCGGATAAGTGAACAGTTCCTCATTCGGTTCTTCGTCCGGATGTTCGTTTTTCCATGAAATATAGAAGAATTTCGTTTTTCCTCGTCCATGATGAGTGCTGATAAAGTCTTTGATTACTTTCGGCAGATTGTGTTTGTCTGCCAGTTTCAACCCGTCTGTCACGTGACTGATCACGACCTGAGCACTCTGTTCGTAATTCAGATTCTTATGAGGATTGACTCCTCCCGACTGGTTTTCTGTAAAGAAGGCCGGATTCTCCATCTTGCCAATATCATGATATAAGGCTCCGGTACGTACTAATTGACTTTTCGCTCCGATACGGATAGCTGCCTCTGCTGCCAGATTGGCTACCTGCATAGAGTGCTGGAAAGTTCCGGGCACTGTTTCGGACATTTGCCGCAGGAGGTCGCTGTTGATATTTGAAAGCTCGACCAAAGTCACATTAGAAGTAAAGCCGAATGTTTTTTCCAACAGGAACAACAACGGATATGTAAACAGCAGCAGGATACCATTGATAATGAAATAGGTGTACATCCGGACATTCAGTTTCGAAAAGTCATTGGCAAGTCCGTTTTCAGTCATTAGCTCAAAAGCGAAGTAGATGGCTGCATAAGTCAGTATCACCAATAATGCCGTACGGAAGAGTTGTGATCTCTGTGAGAGTTCCCTTAAACTGAAAATGGCAACTAATCCGGCGGCTAACTGCGTCAGAATGAACTCATGCGGAAAACGCAGTGATATAGAACAGATCAATATCGTAATGACATGCGTCAGGAAAGCCGTTCGCGAATCAAGGAAAACTCGTATGATGATGGGCAGCATCGCATACGGAATCATATATACATTGAATATATTGTGTGTTACCATGAAAGCGGTTACCACACTATAGAACACAATCAGTGTAAACAATAACGACAGGCTGCCTTTGCGCTCATAATAATCTTTCCTGAACAGGTCGAGATAGAGCATGAAGCAAAGCATCAGCATGCCGACAAATAAAATCTGTCCGGCAAGAATCAGACGGCTCTGATCAATGGATTCACTGCGTTTGATGGACTCTTTGCGTAATGATTCCAGTATGTTATAAGTTTCCGGACTAATGATTTCTCCGCGATCTATAATTTTCTGTCCGCTGACAACCAATCCGTTTGCCCAGGAATAATTATTAAGCATTTCTTCTTTGGCGGTCTGCGTCCGTTGCTGGTCGAAGGTAAGATTAGGAGTGATATATTCGTTTAAGGAACATTGTCTCAGAATCTCACGGTTGAAGTGGGTCGTATCTGCGGATAACAAGTATTCATAGGCTTTCTTGACCGTATATATATTATCGGTAGGCTTGGAGTTAGCAAGCTTATCATCAATGATCATGATAGCCGATGTGCTGTCTTTGTGGAGTTCTTGTATGTTTTCTGTCGATACGATACCTGCTCCGTATATTTCTTTTAATGTCCGTTCGATGTATCGCAGATAATCTACGGAAGG